>Ga0334882_1001046_pt1 | contig 36046 bp, 33 predicted proteins | sample GraSluR1_MG_5_FD_207226 | JGI IMG/M metagenome (GOLD analysis project Ga0334882, IMG submission 207226) | Sludge microbial communities from methane-producing bioreactor in Wageningen University, Netherlands - Granular Sludge_15_04-R1 | ecosystem: Engineered > Bioreactor > Anaerobic >... | reverse complement strand
ATCAATTAATGAGATAGCAGCATTTAACGCTTCTTCTATCGTTGTAAAAGCCTGGCTCGTATAACCAAGCGACTGTGCTAATTCTACCAGCACTTCAGGTTCGGAAGCCTTTGGATGGGCTGATTTGCTGAAAATTACATTGTCACACAGGGGTAAAAGTTGACTTAGCATTCCGGCCAGGTCTTTGCCTTTCGAAGCACCGAATAATAAGACCATGCGTTTTTTGGGAAGAACCAACTTCACAGTTTCGATCAATCTTGTGATTGAATCCACGTTATGGGCACCATCAATCACAACCGTCGGTTCATGTGATAGGAATTCGAATCGTGCTATCCATTGCACCCCAGCGAAGCCAGCATGGATAGATACTTCATCAATCTCTACGCCTTGCCGGCGACATTCCAGTAATGTGACATAAGCTGTCACCGCGTTTTCAACCTGGTGAAGGCCCAATAACGGAATGGTGAATTCTGTTTGACAACCTTTTTGATCAATCAAACTAAATCGCTGTACGAAATTCTCAACGACAGGTTGACTGATCACATATTCAGCGCTGGTGTCTATAAATTTGGCTTCTATCTCAAGTGCTATTTGCTCCAATACTGTGTACACCTCTGGTTTTTGCTTACTGACGACTACTGGGATATTGGTTTTAATAATGCCCCCCTTTTCATAGGCAATTTTCTCCAGAGTATCGCCAAGAATTTCCATATGGTCGTAGGAAACAGAGGTGATCACACTCACCATTGGAGTCACCACATTGGTAGGATCAAGCCGTCCGCCCAGTCCAACCTCCATCACGGCAATGTCAACGTTTTGACGAGAAAAATACAGAAAAGCCAGCAGAGTCATGATCTCAAAAGTGTTGGTTTCAGGATACTTTTCCAAAATTGGCTTTATCTCTTCGACCAACCCAATGATATTCACCGGTGATATTTTCTGATTGTTGATCTGAATCCGTTCACAAAAATCGATCAGATGGGGAGAGGTATAAAGCCCGACATCGTAACCCGCCTCGATGAGGGGATTGGCGATGAAATTGGCAGTCGAACCTTTGCCTTTGGTGCCCGCCACATGGATGACATGCAAGGCTTGGTGAGGGTTCCCAAGCTCCTCTAGAATTTGTGACATATTAACCAGAGGCAAGTCACCCGTAGCAATTTGTTTCTTGCTGCGGCTATTGCCAATGAAGGAATAGATATAATCCAGTGTTTGCCGAAATGTTTGATCGTAAGTAACCATGCAGAACCTTCTAAAGACAAATTAACACTGCGTGATATTATCTCACAAGACAGGACGAATCAATACTGATACAATTACGAAAATGCCTATTGGAATATTAAAACTAACCGTCTATCTGCCGGGTGCACATTCACTAAAAGACAAACGCCACTACATTAAACCTCTGGTGAATCAACTGCGCAGCAAATTTAACCTGTCCGTAGCAGAAGTTGGTGAATTGGATCACTGGCAAACAAGCTATCTGTTGATTGCTGCTGTCAGCAATGATGCTGTTCACATTGAACAAACCCTTACTGCAGTCATTCAAATGGCGGAGAGCACGATGCTTGATGCCTACATAACACAACAAGATTGGGAAATCATTACCGAATGAACAACATCACCCCAAAGGAAATCAACCTTTTTTTGGAAACACACCTGCTAAAGGTGCAAAAACCCGGGCGTTATATTGGCGGTGAACTCAACCAGATCAATAAACCATGGGCAAGTGTGGATCTTCGCTTCTTGCTCGCCTTTCCTGATATCTATGATATCGGATTGCCCAATCTCGGTATCATGATCCTCTACGACATCCTCAACCGCCATTCAGATGTGCTCGCAGAACGCGCCTATGCTCCCTGGAATGATATGGAAACCCTCATGCGGGAAAATCAGATCCCGCTTTACTCACTGGAAACCAGGCAGCCCGCCTCCAATTTCGACGTTATCGCTTTTTCATTGCCCTATGAATCCATCTACACCAATGTATTGAATATGCTTGACCTGGCAGGCATTCCGCTTCGTTCAGCACAAAGAGATGAATCACACCCCCTGATTTTCGCAGGCGGACATGCCGCCTACAACCCCGAACCGATGGCTCCCTTCATCGATGTTTTCATTATTGGTGATGGTGAGTTCATCATCGAAGAAGTAACGGGTATTTTACTGCATGCCAAAAAACAAAGTTCGACACGTACGGAAACCCTCCTGGCTCTTTCTGCGATCAAAGGTGTTTACATACCTTCTTACTATAACCCGGGCTATTCGCCTGACGGCAGCCTGAAATCATTGGACCCATCGGATGCACGCTTTCCGAAGAGAGTGCAAAAATTTATCGCCTCTCATTTACCAGAAGCTCCGCTAAAACCATTGGTACCCAACATTGATGTGATCCATAACCGTATCGCCGTTGAAATAATGCGCGGTTGCACCCGTGGCTGTCGCTTCTGCCACGCTGGCTTTATCAATCGTCCTATCCGCGAAAGGTCGGTCGATGAAATCGTTGCCATTATCGACGAATCCATAAAAAACACCGGCTATGAAGAAGTTGCCCTGCTTTCGTTATCTTCTTCAGACTATAGCCATGTAGACGAATTGATCACACGTCTGACCGAAAAATACAAGGATCGCAACCTCACCGTATCGCTGCCCTCTCTGCGCATTGAATCATTTTCCATCGACCTGATGGAAAAACTGCGTGGCTCCCGAACAGGCGGTTTCACCCTTGCACCTGAGGCGGCAACAGACCACATGCGCCAGATCATCAACAAACCAATCGCTGAGGAAGCGTTGCTGGAGACCGCTGCTGCCATCTATGAGCGCGGTTGGACGACCCTCAAGCTTTATTTCATGATCGGGCAGCCATTCGAGACTGATGAGGATGTGGTCGGCATTGCTGACCTATGCAACAAAGTCATCCGGGTAGGCCGCCAGAAAATCGGCGGACGCGCCAAACTGAATGTCAGTGTTGCCACCTTCATCCCAAAACCCCACACCCCGTTTCAATGGTCGCCGATGAATACCCCGGAGATGATCCGCCACAAACACCAACTAATTCGAGAGAACATCAAATCGCGCGCCATTCATCTCAGTATGAGCCGGGCGGATGATTCCTGGCTGGAAGGAGCCCTCACCCGAGGGGATCGCCGCCTGGCTGACGTCATAGAAACTGCCTGGCATGCCGGCGCGAAATTTGACGCCTGGCGCGACGAAACCAATCCTGACTTATGGAAGGATGCCTTCATACAAAACAGTTTATCACCCGATACCTATATTTACCGGGAACGGACCTTCGATGAACCATTCCCATGGGATCATATCTCTGTTGGTGTAAAGAAATCATTTCTTCTCAGTGAATATCGAAACAGCCGCGAGGGAATCACTTTGGAAGACTGCCGCGACCACTGTGTGAATTGCGGCATTTTACAACAATATCGAATGCTAAGACAGCAGCCTGAATCTGATTGGAAGTGCCCGGAGATCAAAATATCATGAACGAACCCACAAAACAACAATTCAGGATCCTCTACAGCAAAGGCGAGGCATTGCGTTACACCGCCAATCTCGATATGCACAAAATCTGGGAACGATGGTTTCGCCGTGCCAGTGTACCGTTGGCATATTCAAAAGGTTACCATCCTCAGCCACGCATCAACCAGGCTGCCCCCCTGCCATTGGGCATGTTAAGTACTTGTGAACTACTGGACTTCTGGACCGAAACAAATGATGCCTGTGATGTAAAAGATTTGGCAGGCAAGCTGAATCACAGCCCACAACCTGGCATTGGTCTCCACTCCTTGATCGAAATACACGAAAAAGAAGCATCGCTCCAAAGCCGGTTAAGATCAATGGAATACCTGGCAGAACCTTTGCTACCAGTCACGGCGATGGATGTAGAGGGGCAGATTAAAGAATTCTTGAGCACCGAGATATTTATGACTATACGCAGGAACAAGGAGATCAACCTGCGCCAACTCGTCATTTCTATGAAGGCAGACTCTCTCAATGATGCCGACAGGGTTTGGATGCATCTGCAAGCCTTGCCCGGTGCATCAGGCCGTCCGGATGATGTTGTCGGCGCGCTTGGTTTTGACCCTGCTCATTTTCGCTATACACGCATCAAAATCCATTTGGATGAGTAGAAACACCCTATGATTACTGCACTGCTTATTTCTGTGATACTCGGCTACCTCCCCATGATAGTTTTCTCCTACGCTATCTACTGGCTGGATCGTTACGAGAAAGAACCCCTTCCCATACTGCTCTTCGCCTTTCTTTGGGGTGCCGTCATTGCCGCCATGGCTGCCTTTGTCATCAACACCTTGCTGGGTGCGGGTGTATATTGGCTGACCAATTCCACCGGTGCGGCTACTTTTTCTGTCTCTTCCATCTTTGCGCCGATCATAGAAGAAATTTTCAAAGGAATAGCGGTACTCATCGTCTTCTTGTTTTTCCGGTCAGAGTTTGATTCAATACTTGATGGAATCATCTATGCCGCAGTCACCGCCTTAGGATTTGCTGCTACAGAAAACGCCTATTACATATTCTCGATGGGCTATGCGGCAGCAGGCTGGCAGGGACTTTTTCAATTGGCGTTCATCCGTATCGTGCTGGTTGGTTGGCAGCACCCCTTCTACACGGCTTTTTTCGGTATCGGACTGGCACTCGCCCGCACGCAGAAATCGCATTTCATAAAATTTTTCGCCCCACTGGGTGGATTGATGTTGGCCATCATTTCGCACTCACTGCACAACACCATTTCACCACTATTAATCTACAATGCCGGATGGTCAGGCATGCTGCACGCATCACAACTTGACTGGCTTGGATGGGGATTCATGCTTATCTTTGTCATTTTTATGATTCAACATGAAGAAACTATCATGAAGACCCACCTGATGGAAGAAATTCAACACAACATCATCACCCAAAATCAATATCTCGCAGTTGTTTCACATTACCATCGTAAACTATTAAAAGCCACAGTGTTACAACAAGAGAAATCGAGCAGAAAAGTGGTTGCCGAACTCTGCCAACTGAGCGCTGAATTGGCGCACAAAAAACACCAATATCTTCATCATGGGAACGAACAGCGCAACCTGGAAATCATTCAGGATGCGCGAAAACGATTGTTTGTCTTATCCCAACAGTTGAGGAAGTACGATACGCCATTACCTGCTTCTGAGTGAGTGATGGCAGATCAAGCATGTTCCTCTGGCTGTGGCAGCTGATGCTTCAATCCGATCAAGAAGCGGATTATATCGTGCAAATAATTGGATCCTTTTCCGATAGCAATCCCTGAGATGATCAAGCCCACAATGCTAACATCTGCAAAAGGCTGCCAATCTACCTCAAGGTATACACCGATGAAATACAACAGATCAAGCCGGTAGAAAAAAGCCAGCCCGATTGCGGCAGCAATCGCAAGGTACATCTGCAGCCATTTATGGGGTGTCAAAAATGCGATATGGTCAAATAATTTGCCGAATATGAATTCGATCAATGTCTCAACGAAAAATGCCACAATGAAGGTAATACCGAACAAAGAAATTACGTTCATGGCTTCATCCTTGTCTCTATAGGATAATTATAGCAGGCAATTTCGCTATCTGCATGTCGACACGTCTATGAGCATCACAATCGCCTACTTTATGGTAAAATTTTGAATGCTTACCTGGCACCCATAGTTCAATGGATAGAACCTATGCCTCCGGAGCATGAAATTCGAGTTCGAATCTCGGTGGGTGCGCTATAGTAAATTTGGAGGTGGAAAATGTTATTCGGTGGAAATTACCTCTTATATCTGTGCTTCACCATGCCCGCTTTGTTATTGGGTCTTTATGCGCAATTTCGGGTGAAGTCTACCTACAACAAATATTCACAAATCGGTATTCGCGCCGGTTACACTGGCGCACAGGTTGCCAGGTCCATTCTCAACCAGAATGGCTTACACCATATAGGTATTGAAGAGGTCGGCGGAACATTGAGCGACCATTATGATCCCATCAAAAAGGTGTTGAGGCTGAGCAATGGTGTCTTCAGCGGCCGGTCCATTGCTGCCGCCGGCATCGCCGCTCATGAAGTCGGCCACGCCCTGCAGCATTCCCAAAAATATCTCCCTCTTCACCTGCGGACCGTCATTGTCCCCACCGTGCGCATCGGCAGTTGGTTAGGCCCAATCATGTTCATGGGAGGCTTGTTCCTCGAATACTTGATGGCTGGTTCTGAATTTGGTTTTCAAATTGCGATAATCGGTCTTATCCTCTTCTCCGCTACAGCTATATTCTCCATCATCACCCTGCCGGTTGAATTTAATGCCTCCAAACGCGCCCGAAAATGGCTATCAAGTACTGGTATGTTGAGCCAGGATGAGATCCAGGGCGTGAATGCTATTTTAGGTGCCGCCTCATTAACCTATGTGGCAGCTGCTATGCAGTCAATCATGACCATTTTGTATTATTCCACACTCCTTTTCCGCCGCCGGCGCTGATTTTTCCCGCGACCTATACAAATTACAGGGTTTGTGTATAATTAGGCGGGTAATCTGGCATTGTCAAATGCCTAAAGGACAAAAAATGAGCACAAAAACACAAACCATGATGGTTCAAATGATAGCCTTCTTTACCGCCGCGATATCTGTCATTTTCCTGCGACAATACTACCAGGGCAAAACTGCCCAACGCATCAACCACCCATTTGATAACCAGTTGGCCACTCAACCCAAGATATTCCTTGAGTGTTCAGAAGTCCTTCTTTCCGAAGATATTAAAGTGATCCCGATTAAGTAGCAATATTTCAAGAGCAAGAAAATCTCAAAATCGGATGGTTTCGAAACCATCCGATTTTTTTGGCACAATTCATGCTCCCCTAATGGCAGAGGTATCTATGACCACTATCTATGTCATTATCGGCTTTGTGTTGCTAATTGCAGGTCGTCGGGCTCTGTGGCTCTCTGTCATGGGCGTTGTTTTCGTTGCCACAACCCAGTTTCTCACTCACTTCTTATTCGACATGAAAGCATCAACAATTACACTGATCGCTGCTGGCGCTTCCCTGGTTGTTCTTGTCCTTTATCTTCTCATTGAAAAATCCACCATTTTTATCCTCGGCGCGATTGGTGGTGGTTTGGTCGGCATAATCACGGTAAACTCATTCTTTAGCCTACCCACAGACCCCCTCCTCCAATCCTTTGTATCTTTTCTGGCTGGCAGCGCTCTTGGAATGCTTTTGATCCAACTTCTATTTCAATGGACCATGGTTGTGTTCTCGAGCTTGATGGGCGCTTATCTGGTATCCGGTGTGATAGGCGAGTTACCCCTCTTCAGGCTAACCGCCATGGTTTTGTTGACAATCGCTGGCCTTTTCATTCAAACCCGCCTTATGCGACAAACCAGACCTGAACGAAATCCATCCTTTGACTCCTATCAAACCGCAGATTAATTCTCATCCAATATTGCTGTCATATTATCTATAGCAGCAGCGATCTGCTCATATTCAGCATTTGCACAAGCAACATCGACATCGCCTTCATTGTGATTCCAGGCATACACCGGCAGATGAATGAAACCTGCAGGGATATTCATTGACTCTTCGGCCAGAAAATGCATCAAAGAGTAAAAAACCTGGTTACATAAATAAGTGCCTGCACTCATAGAAATTCTCACCGGAATTGCCTGATCTTTTAGCACAATTTCGAATTTTCTGATTGGCAACGATGAAAAATATGCAGCCGGACCGTCTGGCATTATCATCTGATCAACAACCTGCGCACCTGCGTTATCAGGAATAGGAAAATCAAGCCAGTTAACCGCCAGCCTTTCCAGTTGCACCCAACGGATACTGCTCGCTTCCCCCATGCAACCTACAGCCTTGTAGTCGTCATTTTTAAGGAGATCAAGGAGGGTATCGGGACCATTTATTGTGTCGACCGGCAGGAGTTGCTTTACGATCTCAAAGCTTGAAAAGGTTCTCTTGATCTTCGTCAACACCTCCTGGGAGGTATTTTTCGTTCGTTTGCCATGGGGTTCAAAAGCGGTCAGTAAAATTTTCATTAGCATTCCTTTCTCAAGCAAAATTGTGCCCCTCACTGGCATAATGGTACAATCATCCAGTATATTTTGAGGTATTGTGGCGGAATACACAGAATTTTCAATCAAACCACCCTATCAAACCAACACAAAACATCCTGTCTTGTGGATCATTTCACATGCCATCCATCGTTGGTATTTCTTTGTCATGTCGATGGCCGGCGCAATTGGCAATGCTTTGCTTGCTTCGGTGCCTGCCATCCTGATTGGACGGGCAGTCAACCTCCTAAACGCAACCACCGCCATGCCGCCGGCAGACTTTCGCGCACAATTGGGGCAATACGCCTGGCTGGTCTTTGGTTCACAGGCACTACGGGCATTGCTCATGCTGGTGCGAGGTTTTGGTTTTGAAATCCTGGCGCAATTCACTGAAAGAGTCACGAGAAACGAGCTGTATATATCATTGCTAGGTAAAAACATGACCTTTCACAGCCTCCAAAGTATCGGCGATATCATGGCACGTGCTACCAACGACGTGCGCGAAGTAAACATGTTCTTCAGTCCGGGTGTAAATTTGGTGTTTGGCTCGTTGATCTTCCTGTTTATGCCTCTGTTTCTCGCGCCGGGCTACCATCCGCAACTCATCTTATTGCCTGTCATTTTCATCATTCTGTACGGCATCGCTCTTTGGCGGTATCTCATCAAGATGAACGTGGTATCAACCAATATGAGAAGTGCCTTTGGAAAATTAAACACGCGCCTCTCCGAATCCCTGGACGGCATCGAAATTGTCAAAGGCGGGGTACAGGAAGAAACCGAAATCAAATTGTTCCACCAGAATCTGCAGGCATATCGCGATGTCGCGGTTGAACAAGGCAAACTTGAAGCAACCTTCATTCCTGGCCTATTGCTGGAAATTACCATCGCCCTGGGCATTCTCCATGGTGTAATCCTTTATTCGCAAGGTTTAATCCAACTTGGCGATGTCATCGCCTACAGCGGCATTCTCAGCATGCTGGGCTTTCCCACCTCTGTGTCACGCTTTGCGTATACCCGCATTTCTATGGGCATCGCCGGGGCAAGGCGCATCCTGGAGCTGATCAATGCCCAAAATAACCTGGACCAGAATGTTGCAGGGGTTGATGAAAAATTACTGGGTGACGTGACTTTTCAGAATGCTTCCTTTGCTTATCCCGATGCGGAAAACAACGCGTTAGAAGATATTAGCTTCTCCGTGAACCGAGGCCAAACAATCGCCATCGTCGGGCAAACCGGTTATGGCAAAACAAGCCTGGTGAAGCTGATTAATCGCACCTATGATGCCACTGATGGCGCTGTACTGATCGATGGTATCAATGTGAAGGATTGGAACCTTGAAACCCTGAGAAAACAAATTTCAATCATCGAACAGGATATCTTCCTTTTCTCGCGTTCTATCGCTGAAAACATTGCCTTTGGCCATCCGGAATCATCCATGGACGATATCATCGCCGCGGCCAAAGAAGCCCAGGCCCATGACTTTATCACCTCGTTTGCTGAAGGCTATGAGACTGTTGTCGGCGAACGAGGCGCTACACTGTCAGGTGGGCAAAAGCAGCGCATTGCTCTCGCACGAGCTTTCCTGACCAATCCGTCGATTCTAATCCTGGATGACTCCACCTCATCTATTGACAGTGCGACGGAGGACAAAATTCAACAGGCAATCTTCAAAGCGGCCGAAAACCGGACCACTTTCATCATCACTCACCGTCTGTCCCAAATCCGCTGGGCCGACAGGATCGTTGTCTTGAAAAAAGGTAGACTGGCTGCTTCCGGCTCCCACGAAGACCTGCTTGCTACATCGGAAGCCTATCGCAATATTTTTAACGATGCGGTCTAATAACAGATAGGAAATTATGGGATTCTTTGGCTCCTTTTCAGCAGAAAAATATGACCGGCAATACTCAGACAGACAACTTTTCCGTCGAGCAATGCAATATTTTAAACCTCACTGGAAAGCCCTGGTTCTTCTGTTGGTGACAGTTCTGCTGATCAGTGCCATCTCTTCCCTCCAACCACTGATCATTGCCTCTGGCGTAGACCGATTATCCGAAGGCGCATTGACCCGCGTGTATTGGATCATCGCCGGACTACTTGGTTTGGGATTGTTGAATTACGCGGTGAATTACGTCAATCGCTTTACACTGGTCAAATTGCTTGCCGATATCATCGTCACGCTGTCCGAAACCGCTTTTTCTGCCTCTATGTATCACGACCTGTCGTTTTATGATGAAACAAACACCGGCAAAATCATCTCTCGTATTACATCCGACACCCAAGAATTTGGCAATCTGGTCAGCATCCTATCTGATGTGTTCACCCAATTGATTCAGGCTGTTGTATTGTTGGTGGTGTTATTTACAATTGAATGGCGCCTCACCCTGCTTTCCTTGATTATTGTGCCATTAACCATGACGGCTACCTATATGTATCGCAAATTGGCACGAAAAGCCACCCGCCAGGGAATGCGCGCCATGGCCAATGTAAACGCCACCATCAAAGAAACCATCAGCGGCATTTCTGTGGCCAAAAATTTTCGTCAGGAAAACAGCATTTACGATGAATTTGATGAGGCCAATCGCGAATCCTACACCGTCAATGTACGCCGCGGCATTATCTTGCATTTAATGTTTCCCAGCCTGCGCATGATTGGCGGTGCCGCTACCGCCTTGATGGTTTATTATGGCGGATTGACAGCCGTCGAAGGTGCCATCACTGTGGGCGCCTGGTATCTCTTCTTGCAGAGTCTGGATCGCTTCCTGTGGCCCATCTTGAACCTCAGCACCTTTTGGACCAATATCCAAAACGGCCTGGCCGCCGCTGAACGCGTATTTGCACTAATAGATGCCCAGCCAACGGTTAATCAGAGCGACAATAAGCCGGTAACAAACGTCAAAGGTGAAATTGAGTTCATCAATATTGGGTTTGCCTACAATGAGAAAGAATGTGTGCTGCGAGATTTCAATTTGCACATCCATCCAGGTGAAACTCTTGCCATCGTTGGCCATACTGGCTCAGGAAAAACTTCTATAGCGCGACTTATTGAGCGTTTCTACGAGTTTCAACGAGGTACCATTCTGATTGATGGGCAGGACATCAGCACTTTTGACCTCGCTCAATATCGCTCACAACTGGGCATTGTGTCTCAGGTTCCCTTCCTCTTCTCAGGAACTGTCCTTGATAACATCCGTTATGGCAATCCGCAGACCGGTGTCAAAGACATATTAACTGTCGCAAGACAAATTGGAGACGGAGACTGGCTTGACACCTTGCCAAATGGGCTTCAGACACCGGTTGGCGAGCGTGGAGGACAGCTTTCCATGGGGCAGCGCCAACTGATCAGCTTAATGCGCGTGCTTGTCTCAGATCCCTCCATCTTTATCCTGGATGAAGCCACCGCCTCCATTGACCCGTTCACAGAGTGGCAAATCCAACAAGCACTTGATATGATCATGAAGAAGACCACCAGCATCCTCATCGCCCATCGCTTGTCCACGGTCAAAGCCGCGGATCGCATAATCACCATTGAAAATGGCAAAATCATCGAAGAAGGCAATCATCAGCAGTTATTAGAAATTGGCGGCCATTATGCCAATCTATACGACACCTATTTCCGCCACCAAAGCCTCTCCTATGTCGAAAATGCCATGTCGCTTAAACAAAGCGCGTCCTGACCCCAGGTGGTATAATCCCATTCATGACCGACATTATTGCCATTGACCTGGAGACTACCGGCCTTAATCCCGAAAAAGATTCCATTATAGAAATTGCTGCCGTACGATTCAAGGACGGCGAGGTGATTGACGAATGGTCAACCCTCATCAATCCCGACCGCACCATCCCGCAGTTGATTACCTCACTTACTGGCATCACCAACAGCATGGTCGTGAATGCCCCCAGCATTTACGGCGTCCTGGAAGAATTAATCGAGTTCCTCGGGAGTAGCACCCTTGTGGGACATAATGTTGGTTTTGATCTGGCGTTTTTGCGTAATTTTGGTGTTGCTGAAAATAACATCGCAGTAGATACCTATGAGTTTGCCTCCATACTGCTCCCTGCGGCCAGCCGTTACAATCTTGGAGCGCTCTGTCAGCAGTTGGAAGTCCCGTTGGATGAGGCTCACCGAGCCTTAGAAGACGCGCGAGCGACCGGTTTTTTGTTTTATAACCTGTTCGAACGCGCTGACCAGTTACCGACCAATCTTGTAGCAACACTCGTCCGTCTCAGCGAACCTTTTGATTGGGGTGCCTATTGGCCCTTGCAGCAGATCTTGAAACAACGTGTCCGCCAGACCTTTGTCGACAATGTTGGCAATCTCCAATACGGCCCGGTGTTCAATGATGACGGCAACATATTCCTGCCGCCTTTAGAACCTGTTGAAGAGAAAAAACCATTGTATCTTGACGAAGTCCTCAGTGTGCTTGAGTACGGTGGCCCTTTTTCACAATATTTCCCCAATTACGAATTTCGCGCTGAACAACAGCGCATGTTGGAAGCGGTAACGCTTGCCTTGTCCAACAGCCAGCACCTGATGGTAGAAGCCGGCACTGGCACCGGCAAATCCTTTGCCTACTTGATTCCGGCAGCTTTTTGGGCTTTACAGAACAAGGAGCGCGTGGTTGTCTCTACCAACACCATCAACCTGCAGGATCAATTGATCAAGAAAGACATTCCTGATCTCTGCAAAGCACTTGACCTCGATTTACGCGCGGTTGTTCTCAAAGGACGGTCGAATTATCTGTGCCCCCGCCGTTTAGAATTGATGGGAAAATCACGCCCACCCACCACAGTAACCGAAATGCGTGTGTTCGCCAAGATCATGATCTGGTTGTTGCAAAACGGGAAAGGTGACCGTAACGATATAAACCTGCATGGACCTACGGAAAGAACTGTCTGGTCACAACTGTCTGCTGACTTTGAAGGTTGTGACTTTGATGATTGTCCGCGAATACTTGCCAATGGTTCCTGCCCCTATTACCAGGCACATCAAACCTCTCAATCAGCCCACATCCTTGTGATCAATCATGCCTTGCTGCTGGCAGACATTGCCACCGGCAATCGCGTATTGCCCCATTTCGATTACCTGATTGCAGATGAGGCTCACCATATCGAAGACGCCTCGACCAACGCACTGAGTTTCTCAGTGTCAGAAGTTGATATCCGCATCTATCTGCGCGAATTGGGCAGCAAAAGAAGCGGCATTTTGCACCGGGTGCTCAACACCACCGTTCCCCTGGTTTCTCCCCAACAGTACGCTACGATTGACAACCTCATCCAGCGCTGCACCGATCTTGCTTTTCGTCTGGAAAATGATTTCAAAAACCTGTTTATCTCCTTTGACGAATTCCTGATCGAGGTTCGTGATGGGCGCCCGGTTGGTAATTATGTGCAGCAAGTGCGCATCATTCCGGCCACACGAACCCAGCCTTCCTGGACAGAGATCGAGATCATCTGGGACCAGACATCCGACACCTTGAATCTGCTGTTGAATTTATTGCAGCAACTGCACAAAGAAGTCAGTTCGATACGCAAACATTATCAGCAAGAGATGGAAGAAATCTTCACCAGCCTGGGATTTATCATCACATCTCTGTCAGAGATCTTCCAGAATGTTTCGCAAATCATTCTAGAATCGCAGATGGACCAGATTTATTGGGTTGAAAACAACCCCCAATCACGCAGCAATCTCAGCCTTCATTTAGCACCTCTGCACGTGGGGCCATTGATGCAAGAGCATATTTGGCACAAAAAAGAGTCCGTCATCCTCACCTCAGCCACGTTAACCGCCAACGAAGATTTCGATTACATTCGCAATCGTTTGTTTGCCGATGAAGCCGACGCGCTCGTGTTAGGCTCGCCATTTGATTACGAAAATGCTGCCCTGCTTTACATCGTCAACGACATCCCTGAACCCCAGAACAATAACCAGTACCTGCGCGCGATTGCCACTGCCATAGTCACCACCGCGGCATCCATCGGGGGCAATATTCTCGTTTTATTCACCTCCTACGCCGCCCTGCGTGCCGTGTCCGACAATATCACCCCCATATTGAACAAGCACAATATTCAGGTATTCACCCAGGGGCAGGGCGCATCCCCCAACTCACTGGTGGAGTCGTTCAGATCTACCGAGCGCAGCGTTCTCTTAGGGACACGCTCTTTTTGGGAAGGGGTCGACATCCCCGGTGCAGATTTATCTTGTGTCATGATCACCAAGCTGCCATTTGACGTACCATCAGACCCCATCATCGCTGCCCGTTCAGAAACCTACGAATCCCCCTTTGGCGAATACAGCCTCCCTGAAGCCATTCTCAAATTCCGCCAGGGTTTTGGCAGACTGATCCGAACACAAACAGATCGCGGCATCGTCGTTGTCTTAGATCGCAGAGTGCTGACCAAGCAATATGGCAGAGCGTTCATTGACTCACTCCCATCATGCAAAAAAACTGTGTCTTCTCTGGCTGATCTCCCCGCCATTGCTGCGCGCTGGCTAAACCTGTGATCAGGCTTATCATTGCCGGGATTTTGCAGTAAAATAGCAATATGGAGATTCAAATAGCGATCGCCAAAACCAACAAGATGGGTTCAGACATCAGTGGTGACACCCTCGAAGTAGTTGAACGGCCCATGGGTGGATATTCCGTCGTACTCTGCGATGGGCAAACCACCGGCACTGCTGCCAAATCCCTTTCCAGCCTTGTGGTCAGGAAAGTAATCACCCTGATTGCTGAAGGTGTTCGTGACAGCGCTGCCGCACGGGCAGCGTCTGACCACGTTTTTTCACTGCATAGTGGCAAAAACAGCGCTTATCTGGATATCTTGTCGGCAGATTTACAGTCAAATACCCTGGTGATCTGCCGTAACAACCCTACTCCCCTGTATATAACCCGCGAGAATCACCTCACGGAAGCGATGAGTGGGTCAAGTGAATCAGTCGGTTACCGCTATGGAATCAACCCAATAGTTGCCGAAATCCCCATCGAAACAGGCCTAACCGTTGTTATGTCAACCGATGGTTTTTTAGAGGCGGGAACAAAGTTCGAGCAACCCATCGATATTCCTGTTTTAATGAGCGCTCTACTCGATTACCAACAACCCACAGCACAGGAAATTGCAGACGCCCTATTAATACACGCAATCAATGCCGATCACGATCAACCCCAAGACGATATGAGTGTCGTGGTCTTGCGCGTGTTGCCTGAAGCTACAGATAATGTTCGCCGCCTGACGGTCAATCTGCCTATCACATTGACTACTGATTCCACTCATCCTGAGTATTAAAGTATACATCAATCAGTTCGTACGAACTGATTGTTTTTTTTTTGAAAATCACCCATTCATTGAGAGGTACTATGACAGACGAATATGTCCTGATCACCGGTGCAAACGGTGAAATTGGTCAATCTTTGATTGAGTATCTGTGCCGCCAAAATAACAAAAAAGTGGTTGCCCTTGACCTGGCTGAACCATGTCAGGAGCTATTGAAATACTGCCAGCATTATATCCAGGGGAATATCCTCGATCAAAACCTTTTACAGGGCTTATTTGATCAGTATCAGTTTTCTGTCATCTACCATCTGGCTTCGATCCTTTCTTCAAAGGCTGAGAAAGTTCCGGCATTGGCGCAACAAGTAAACGTTCAGGGAACCTTTAACCTGCTTGAATTATCTGTGCAGCAATTTGACCGAACCAACCAGGCCATTCTCTTTTTCTATCCTTCCTCGATAGCAGCCTATGGCTTACCAAACAAAAACAACAATCCTGATGCCGAGAAAGTAACCGAAAATCAATATCTGAACCCCATCACCCTGTATGGCACCAACAAACTGGCGTGTGAACAATTGGGCGTGTATTTTTCCAACCATTACCGACTGCTGGATGATGAGTTTTCTGCTGGCAAAGTGGATTTCCGCTGCTTACGTTTTCCCGGCTTGATATCAGCCAAAACAGTGCCAACCGGTGGTACCACCGATTACGGCCCAGAAATGCTGCACCATGCTGCCCAAAACCTGCCCTACGCCTGTTTTGTTGAGCCCAACACCCGCCTGCCGTTCATGGCAATGCATGATGCTGTTAAATCCATCATCATGATCACCGAATCACCACAAAAAGACTTAACACAACAAATCTATAACGTGACCAGCTTCAACCCGTCTGCGGAAGAATTAATGGGCATTACACATAATGCCTACCCGAAGGCAGACATTTCCTGGCAGCTGAATCCTGCCCGGCAGAAAATTGTCGATTCCTGGCCGGCGGACATCGATGACAGCAAAGCACGGCAGGATTGGGGCTGGCAGCCTGACTATGATCTGCAGACTGCATTTTCCGAATATCTCCTGCCCAGTATCCAGAAGCGTTATCAATAAAAAAAAGGACCTCGCGATAATATCTCGCGGGATCCTTCTCTCCATAAGCACATTGTGCTAATTGGTGAACTCAACCGGGTTTTCCAGCAATTTCACCACCAGTTTTACGGCATTTTCAATATCATCCATATCAACCATCTCCGAAGGTGAATGTACATAGCGGCAGGGAATTGAAATACATCCAGCCAGTGCACCAGCCTTGTTAATCTGGATGGCGGCGGCATCGGTGGTACCCCCCACCAGCACTTCCAGCTGGTAAGGAATGTCAAATTCACTGGCAGTATCGCACATCCAGCCAACAATCGCAGGGCTGGAAATCATCCCGCTGTCTTTAACCTTTATCGCCGGCCCTTTACCCAGGGCAACATCCATGGTATCTGCCTTAGGTAGATCGCCCGTAAGGGTCACATCCAGGGCAATCCCCACATCCGGTTCAATCCGATAGGCTGAGGTACGCGCGCCACGCAGACCGACTTCTTCCTGCGTACTGAACACAAACCATAATTCATGCGGGCTTTGTTTCAGTTGGCGGATCGTATCAACCAGCACAGCCGCCCCGGCACGATCATCCATCGCTTTCGAAACAACCCGTTTTCCCAAATCGATAAAAGGTCGTTCAAAAACACCGAAATCACCCACACTCACCGGACAGGTGTCTTTAGATTCTGCCCCTACATCGATGAACATGCGGTTCAAAGGCTGCACAGTAGTGGCTGAATCAACCGGTTCCATACCAATCACGCCCTGGGTGCCGTTAATAAACCTGACATGGCCAGCATACGCGGTATAGGGCCTGACACCGCCCAGACTGGTGAAACGTACAAAACCTTTCTCGTCGATATGGGTGGCGATCACACCAATCTCGTCAATGTGCGCTGACAGCATGATGCGCAAGCCGCCAGCCTGTTTTTTCCCTTTTCTGGCAATCAAGTTGCCCAAGGCATCCACAATTATCTCGTCAACATGATCTTCAATGAGCGTTTTGATCAACTCTCTGACTGTATTTTCATGTCCTGTAGGGCCGATTGCCTGAACCAATGTTTGTAACAATTCTTTCATGACTGTTTCACTCCTTTATGATCTCAGGGGATAGTTCGCTGAATAGAGTATCAATGAGATGCAGTGTGTGCTCCCAATCGTCTTGACGCATCATACTGATTGGTGAATGTAGATACCTTGTTGGCACCGATATAGACTGGCTGATGATGCCGCTGCCTGTCATATGAATGGCAGAAGAATCCGTACCCCCGCCGCCCGGCTGACGCAATTGGTAAGGGATATCATGTTTTTCTGCAACTTTGCGGATCAGAAAAATCACTTTTTCATTGTGAACCTGCCCGCGATCAACGGTGTAAATAGCGGGGCCTCTGCCTGTCTGGGTGTTGTATGCGTAATTATGTTCATTAGAATCCATCAAAGGCGGTTCAATCGCTGGTGTCGCATCGAAAGCAAAGCCCAGATCGGGCATGATCTGGTAGGCAGCCACCTTGGCACCGCGCAACCCCAATTCTTCCTGTACCGTGAAAACTCCATACAGGTCAATATGACCCGGCGCATTTTTTAGCAACCAGATCAGATTGGCACATCCTACGCGGTCATCGATTGCCTTGGCGGCAAAAAAATCACCCAGTCGCTCAAATGGTGTCATGAAATATACATAATCACCTGGATTGATCTTTTCGATCTTCTTTTTGCCCACACTCACTCGCAATTTCTCGTAATCCAGAAGGCTTTTGCGTTCTGAAGCCGATGTAATATGAATGGTTCTCGCGCTGAACACACCGGGTATTGAGTCCTTGCCTATGACGACAGGCTTGGCAGACAGAGCATTCGCATCAATGCCACCCACAGGCCTGACTTCTAAAAATCCCTCATCTTTTTTGTCAACCACCATCAAAGAAACTTCGTCCATGTGTGCCGCCACCATCACCTTCATCGAGGGCGTTGCTGTGGCTGCTTTGTGAACGATCATATTGCCCAACTGGTCGACGCGTATAGAATCCACATGATCCTTAATTTCCTGATACAACAAGTCTCGAACAGCTTTTTCATCACCTGATCCGCCGTTGGTCAAGGTTAATGTCTCTAACAGGCCAATAACCTCCGGGGTTGTATAACGATAGTTCATTTTTCCTCCGATGATGCTGCGGGACCTTGGCTGAGTTTTTCCATGAAATCGATGTCCAGCGAACAGATGAACTCAGCCAGCAAGCGGCCGGTTCGCTCCATATCGTCATAGTGAATGATTTCATAAGGTGAATGCATATAGCGCAGCGGGATCGAAAATAATGCTGTAGGAATGCCCTCACGTGTCAATGTGATCGCATCGGAGTCAGTTCCGGTGCGGCCTCCGGGATTGATTTCCTTGTGGTAGGGAATTTCCAACCGTTTGGCTACTTTCTCAATCTCTGCATACAGCTGATAATTTAACACAGGCCCATATGCCAGGCAGGGCCCTTCACCCATTTCCACCAAATAATAACCGCTGGCACCCGGTTCTTTGGCAAATCCCATATCGATGACTATCGCCAGGTCAGGGTTCTCAGCAAACCCAGAGGTGAAAGCACCCTTCAACCCGACCTCTTCCTGCGTGGTCGCCACCGCCACCACATCCCAGGCATGAACTCTCTGTGCTAAAATTTGTAAACATTCATTAACCGCCGCCACCGCGCCCCGGTCATCCAATGTATGGGCTGCAATCGTATCTTCATCCAATTCAATGGGTTCATTCGCCAATGACACAATGTCACCCGGTTTGACCAGCCCGGCCAACTTCTCTGGCGATAACCCGGTGTCAATGTAAAGATATTCCATGGGAACACTTTTCCCATGCAGTTTTTCCGGCAGATGTCGCTCTACTGGCGTAGCAACGATGCCTTTGATAGGTTCTTTGCCATGCACAATGACAGGTTGATAAGGCAGCAACCTCGCATCAAACCCACCAACGGATGTGAACCGTAAATATCCATCCACCACTTTGGTGACCATCAGTCCGATGGCATCCATATGAGCAGCCAGCATAATTCTTTTGCGTTTATTTTCTCCGTTTTGCGTACCACGCTTCAACGCATGCAAGCTACCAAGATTGCTCACATGCATCTCATCCACCAGAGGCTGCCATTTCTCTTCAAGCACTTCCCTCACGGGTTTCTCATACCCGGAAACACCAGCCATAGAAGTGATGGTCATTAGCAATTGTCGTGATTCTTCCACCAATGATTCCTCCTTTGTCTCATTCCCCAGTGATTATATCGCATCCGACGACTTTTGCACCAAACGAAAACACCGCAATGAAAAAATCCATTGCGGTGTTTAAAGTTGAAAACCTGATTATTCTACCGTGACAGATTTTGCCAGATTGCGTGGTTGATCCACGTCCAACCCACGCAGAGCCGCAATTTGGTAAGCAAGAATCTGCAAGGGGATCACAGTCAAGACCGGCATCAACAGCCACGAGGTATGCGGTACCCATAGAACGTCATCCGCCAACGATGCCACCTTCTCATCGCCATCTTCAGCCACCGCAATCACATAAGCACCCCGCGCTTTGGCTTGCTCAATTTGCGAGATCATCTTGTCATGCCAGCGATCTTGGGGACAAATGGCAACAACCGGGAGGTCATCGTCCAGCAAAGCGATCGGTCCATGCTTCATTTCGCCCGCTGGATAGCCTTCGGCATGGATATACGAAATTTCTTTCAGTTTTAACGCGCCTTCATACGCAATCGGCATCTGAATGCCACGCCCTAGATACAATGCATTCTCTGCATTCATGATCTTTTTCGACACTTCCTCCACATCTTCTTCACGCAGCAAGCACTCTCCCACCAATCCAGGAATTTTAGCCAGATCAGCGATTAAGGCGTGTTTTGTTGCGCTGGACAGAAGACCTTTGGCATCTGCCAATACAATCGCAAGCATATAGAGGTCAACCAGCGGCGCCGTAAAAGCTTTGGTGGAGGCCACACCAATCTCGGGGCCGGTTTGCATTGAGATTGAACCATCCGAAATACGCATCGCCTGCGACCCAATCGCATTCACGATCGACCACAAGGTAGCCCCCTGTTCTTTTCCCAGCGTCATGGCTGCCAATGTATCCGCCGTCTCACCTGATTGGCTGATTGCCAGCACAACACTGTTTTCAGCGATAATAGGATCTCTGTAGCGGAATTCCGAAGCAATCTCTACCTCAACCGGGATTTTTGCGAGATGTTCGATTAAATATTTACCAACCATGCCTGCATGGGCAGCCGTACCACAGGCGGTAATGAAGATTTTACTGATCGCTTCAGCCTTTTCTTTGGTAAGGTTTAATTCTTGCAAATAGATCTCACCATACTCGAAATCTGCCCTGCCTGCCAATGTATCAGTCAACGAGCGTACTTGTTCATGAATTTCTTTCTGCATAAAATGCCGGTACTCACCTTTTTCTGCTGAAACCGGGTCCCAGCCGACAGAACTGACAGTGTAATCTAACGGATTGCCGTCCAGGTCCATGACATTCACGCCTTTTTTTGTCACCACCGCCATCTGATGGGTTTCTAAGAACACCATTTTTCTCGTGTGTTCGAGAATTGCAGGAATATCTGAAGCGATGAAGGTTTCGCCTTCACCAATGCCGATCACTACCCCACCGGCATTACCCATTCTGGCAGTGATGATCTTGTCAGGCTCGTCAACTGAAAAAAGAACCACCCCATGGGCTCCCTGGAGCCTTTTGAGCGTAGCGCTGGCTGCAGCCACCAGATCCATGCCTTCTGCCAAAAATTTCTCCACCAATAACACAATGGTTTCTGTATCGGTATCGGATTGAAATACTGCCCCTTCCGACAGTAATTCCTCTTTCAGTGCCATAAAATTCTCAACGATCCCGTTGTGCACCACCACAACCTTGCCAGTGTTGCCCAAATGCGGGTGCGCGTTGCGTTCACTGGGAACGCCATGTGTCGCCCAGCGAGTATGACCGATGCCAACATTCCCGGCGATCGGGCTGTTTTTCAACAACTCCGCGAGACGGTTTAACTTGCCCATATCCCGCCGTAGAGCGATGCTGCCATTTTCTAATACTGCTATACCAGCTGAATCATATCCCCTGTATTCCAACCGATGTAAGCCATTCAGAATTACTTCTGTCGCGTTCTGATCACCAATATAACCGACAATACCGCACATGTTCCCTCCAATGTCTGATCTAAGTCGAGTCATCCAAACAAATAGAATCCGGGGGCTGGTTAAGCCACCTCACACAAAACTATGGATAGGATCAGACCAAATTGGTTCTGGAGGGCATCCGCTGATCTCTCGATTTTCCGGAACAAGGTGCATTCTTGTCCGTTAACACTCACACCGAAGTGAGGAACCCTCTTCCTCGTCACTCATTACGAGCCATGCGCTTTATCCTATCTGACAAAAAATTTTTTTTGAATACACCTCCATTTTTTTATTGAACAGCATCATTATAAACCATTTAACAAACCCTCATTATTTTTATCCGAGAATCAACCTCTATGTATAATAATCGTACACAATTTCCGCGAACGCTACAATCACAAGGCTTAATCATGAAGTCTCCACGTACCCTCATTGTCACTCTTGCCATTTCCACCATTATTCTATCGGCATGCTCGAGTCTATTTTCTCCATTGGCGCGGGAAGCTCATCGATGGGGCAGTTTGGTCATTCATGATGGTTATCATTATGTTGAACGCAACCATGGCTGGCAAACCTGGAAAATATCTTATGAAACCACGAAAGTTTCTACGTTTTCCGGGGTAGTTCGACATACTTCAAGGATCAGAGAAAACAAATTTCCAATGCTCACCCACGATATTCTGGTCACATTTGGTGAATATGCTGACCCGGCTTTGGTCAGAACATCTGTGAACAATCACCGGTTTATCTGGAGTTCTACCACAGACAAAGCACCAGAGGGGCGGATCAACCTGATCCACGCCATGCCGCTGAACGAAGATATTCTTATTTCTCTTTTTAACATCAAACATGGTGATGTTGTAACGATCAAGGGATATGAAATTGACGACATCAGTTATTACAAAAACGAACACTTCGAGGGTAAATGGAAGGATGCTGGTTGTAATACACTGCTGATTAGCGAAGTTATCATTCTGAATGTAGGGGAATCACCACAATCTGATAGATCATCACCTTGATCGGCTTATCAAATTTCCTTTGTAATTCGGCATCAATTGAATTGATTATGCCAGTTGGTAATACCTCCACCGCTCTTACCGTCACATCAACAAAATAAGTCGATTCTTCTTCATGAATCTCTGAAGTCAAAATTTCTATCCCTTCAAAGTTCTGGAGTTGTTCGGCGACATGCGCTTTTATCTGGTTCTGCAGGGAAGTCTGTTGAACACTGGAAAGAGCAAAAAAAGTCAGGGGCAATATCAATGCGAGCACCATTATGGTCGATATGATAATAGAAGCGGGTATCGACCCATTAGGATCATTATTAACATGATTCGGCTTCAATGGGCTGAAACCAATCAAAAAGAAAACCACACCTGCCGCAAATGCGATTGCAATTGCGTTGGTGATAAACAAAATGCTGGCACCCAAAGCCACATCCAATCGCAGTGATGCCAACCCTATGCCAATGACACTCAATGGCGGCATGAGTGCTGTTGAAATTGCCACGCCCGGCAAGGCAGCAGACATATCTTTCCGCGAGAGAGCATAAGCCCCGCCCAATCCGCCCGCCAGGGCGATTACCAGGTCAATCGGTGTTGGCTGTGTGCGTGCCATAATTTCGGGAGCGAGATTGGTCATCGAAACAAAAGGAAGGTATGAATTAATCAAAGTCACCACTGCCGACAGAGTAATGGCCAACATTACCCCACGCAGCAGGGCGATGAAACCATCCTTAAGCAACTGCCAATCGCCAATCACCGATGATAAGCCAATCCCGATAATGGGTGACATCAGTGGTGCCAAAAGCATCGCTCCAATAATAACCGGGCCAGAGTTAATTAACAAACCTAGCGTTGCAATCGTCCCTGACAAAAGCACAAAAATATAAAAGCCAATACCCGGCGAACTTGCACGTGTGATTGACTTTTGCAGTAACGCTTTTTCAGTAAGAGGCAGTTTGCGGAATCTGGCTTTTATTTCGCTAAAAATTGAATCCATAGCACAATTCTTTCGTGACGACTATCAGCCTTTGGTTCAAAGCAATTATAGCTGACAAAAAGAAAAAGAGCTGCCGAAACAGCCCTTTCAGCCTGATGGCGAGGGTGGGACTTGAACCCACAACCGACGGCTTATGAGTCCGCTGCTCCACCGATTGAGCTACCTCGCCTTTGACATCGCGAAAGTATGATACTATGAGTTTTTTGATTTGTCAATTAATTCATCTGCCCCTAAAATCCCATCTTTTTTTGTTTCAACGAAGTATATTGATCAGCAAAACCAATCACAATGTGATCCAAAACCTCGATATCCAGCAACTTGCCTGCTTCAACCACTGCCCTTGTTAGACGGATATCTTCGGCACTCGGCGCAGGATCGCCGCTCGGATGGTTATGCACCAGAATTACTGCTGCCGCATTTTTGGTGATGGCGGCTTTGAACAATTCCGCGATACGTACCGTCGATGAATTAAGCGTTCCCTGATAAATCTTCTGTAAACTGATAACCTGGTTTTTGGTATTCAGAAGCAACACCCACAAATGCTCTTGCGGCAGACCCATCATTTCGTACTGTACCAACCTGGCTACATCCTGTGGTGATGAAATCGTTGGCCGCTCGTCCCCTGTTACCATCTGCAAACGCCGGCCTAACTCAATGGCGGCTTTGATCTGGGCTGCCTTGGCAGGACCCACCCCTTTTGCCATGCAGAAATCATCAAAACTCGCCTGGTGAATCCCATTGATACCGCCAAAATCATCCAGCAAGCGACGACCCATGGCAACCGCGTTTTCACCCTGAATCCCTGTCCGCAACAATATCGCCAGAAGTTCTTCTTCAGCCAATGATTGTGCTCCGCTGGAGGCTAATTTTTCACGAGGCCGTTCATCGGCAGTGATGTCCATGATTCGATAGTTACCCTGCAAGTTTGCCATCTTGAATCCTACCTTTGCTACGACATTTTCCTACGTTTCTGCTCGTTTGCCATGCTATAATTCAAGCCAGAAAGGGTGATTATTGTATGCTACCATCACTTGATTCTCTTCTGGTAATTCTAACAGCAATTGCGCTTGCTTTCATCATTGCGCTGTGGATCAGTCTCATCATCTGGACAATTCGTGATATTCGTGCGAGGAGCAAAGATCCGTTTCTGCAGATCCTCTCGGTGTTATCTGTACTCTTATTTTCCTTCCCGGGATTGTTGATATATTTGATCCTCCGTCCCAAATATACCTTCACGGAAACATACCTGAGCGCTCTGGAAGAAGAAGCCTTGCTGCAATCCGTAGACGCTTTCCACATCTGCCCACAATGCGGTAGGCAGGCCAAACCGTCCTGGCATTATTGTGCATATTGTGCCAACCCGCTCACACGGGTTTGCGAGAATTGTGGTGAAAACCTTCTACCCGACTGGAACACATGCCCCAATTGCGGAACCAACGTTCCCTTTTCCGGTCAGGACCTTGATGAATCAGTTATGCTTAATATCGATACGGAAGCAGATGAACCCCAACCGGAAGATGCCGAGTTTGATGAAGATGATTTAATTGAGGAGAACGAGTTTGATTCCTTCTAATCAGCCAGAATATCTGTGTATCGGCCACTTAACAATCGACAAAACATCTGCGGGCGACAAAATCGGCGGTACAGCAGCTTATGCAAGTTTAACCGCACAGGCAATGGGCCTGGATACTGCTCTCTACACTACTTATACCAAATCGCAATTACCGTCTTTTTTTTCAACAATTCAGAGCAAAGTGCAAATAGAAACGTCATTGATGACTTTCGAAAACATCTACCATGAGGAAAAACGAACCCAACACTTATTGCACACCTGTAACCCTCTACAATTAAGTGGCATCCCTTCGCAATGGTCTGACACTCCTATCATTCATTTTGGACCGATATTTCACGATATTGCCCCTGAATCCGTTTCTCATTTTCCGAATGCCTTTATCGGCATGACGCCGCAGGGCTGGCTGCGAACCGTTGAGGGTCAGATCGTGCGTCCAAAACCCTGGAACTGGCTGCGGAACTTTCTTCCTTATGCTGATGCAGTTGTGATCAGTGTTGAAGATGTGGGCTATGATGAAGACGCCATCCGAACCATGGCATCCATCTCCAGGATACTGGCAGTTACCGAAGGGTTTTATGGCGCTCGCATCTACCATGATGGCACTATGTATCGATGTCACGCGCCAGAATTGACCGAACTTGACCCGACCGGCGCTGGTGACATTTTTGCGACCATTTTTTTCATCATGCTTCATAGAGGCACTTCTCCCCATCTTGCCGGGCAAATAGCAACCCGGCTTGCCTCGTTTTCTGTGCTGCGCCGCGGCCTGGAATCCATACCAACAGCATATGAGATAGACCAAGCATTGGAACAATTGACGCAGGCGAGGAATTGACCGGCATGACCAAATTCTATACATTCGTCAACCAAAAAGGCGGGGTTGGTAAAACAACCTCCACCATCAACCTGGGTGCCTACCTTGCCATGCACGGCAAAAAAGTGCTCTTGATTGATAACGATCCCCAGGCAAATGCCACTTCCTGCCTTGGCATCACCAAGAATGATGTTAAAAAGGGTATCTACGAAACCTTGCTGGGGCAAATAGAAATTTCCAAAACCATTCTATACAACCCAAAAGTGAAACTCTCATTAGTGCCCTCGTCGCCTGCACTGGCTGGTGCAGAAGTGGAATTGATATCGCTGCCTGAACGCGAATATCGTCTGGCAAATGCAATTAACTCGTTAGAAGGTCAGTTTGACTATGTATTGATCGATTGCCCGCCTTCTTTGAGTATTTTGACCGTAAACGGCTTGTTAGCTGCCAAAGATGGCATCATCATCCCTGTGCAATGCGAATACCTGGCGTTGGAAGGACTCGGTCAGTTGATGCAAACCATCAACAGGATCAAAGCGGCCCTGTACCCATCGCTGGTCATCCGCGGTGTGCTGTTGACCATGTATGACAGCCGCACCAACCTTGCCAATGACGTGGTGGAAAACATCAAACAATATTTTGGCGATAAGGTATTTACAACCATCATCCCCCGCTCCGTCAGATTGGCTGAAGCACCCTCTTATGGTTATCCTATATCCATCCATGCTCCCCATTCAACCGGCGCAATCGCCTATCATGACCTCGCTAAAGAGCTCTTAAAACAAGATGGCTTCTACGAAAATGATATACAATGGGTGTAATAGAGCTAGTGAATGGATAATTGAGGTTGACTATGGCAAGAAAAAGCGGATTGGGAAGAGGGTTAGATGCTTTGATTCCAGTACCTGAAGAGATCATCACGGATGATCAACCGACAGGCACACTGGAAGTCTCCATTGTTGATATTGTTCCCAACCCTCGTCAACCCAGACATTCCATCAACCAGGATAAACTAAGCGAACTGGCCGATTCGATCAAAGAACACGGTGTCATACAGCCATTAATCGTCACCCATGAAAAACAAACCAACCATTATGTGCTTATTGCCGGCGAACGCCGGCTGCGTGCTGCCCAATTGGCTGGACTTGATACCGTACCGGTAATCCTGCGGGAAGCCAGTGAACAAGAATCATTAGAATTGGCCCTCATTGAAAATGTCCAAAGAGCCGACCTGACACCGCTTGAAACAGCAGAGGCATATCACCACCTGGCAGATGAATTCCATCTGTCGCATGAGGAGATTGCCCAGCGTGTTGGAAAGAACCGCGTTACCATCACCAATACCATGCGCTTGCTGCGCTTGCCAGAGTCCGTCCGCCAGGCGTTGGCAGAAGAAAAGATCACCGAAGGACATGCCAGAGCCCTGCTCGGGCTGCATAGCCCTCAGGCCCAAGCAGCCGCGCTGGCTACCATCATTCGCAACGAACTGACCGTGCGACAGACAGAATCGTTGATCCGAAAAATGAACGGTAGTCGCACCGAAAGCACGGCGAAGAAAAACCTCTCCAGCGAATTGATCGATCTGCAGGATCGCTTTCAATCCAAATTAGGCACACGCGTGCAGTTGAAACAGTCTGGATCAAAAGGCGGTGGCTCCATTGTGATCTATTATTATTCCGATGAGGAATTAAACGGCCTGGTGGGACAGATCATCGGTGAAATGTGAGGGTGATTCATGCACCTGATTACCAATGCCCGTATCTATACCTTCAACGCCATTCAGCCGGTTGCGGATGCCATGTTGCTATGCGGCAACCAAATTGCAGCAGTGGGTTCGACTAAAGATTTTACCTGCCTCTCAACCATTACAGAGGTTACTGACCTCAATCAACAAACAGTTTTACCAGGCTTTACCGATGCCCATATTCATCTTCTGCACTTCGCCAAAAGCCTCTCGCTGATCAATTGCGAAACATCTACAAAAAAAGACTGTCTGGAGAAAATTGAACAGGCAGTGAAAAACACCCCGGCTGGCGAATGGATCCTCGGCCATGGCTGGAACCACCACTTCTGGCCCAAAGGTATTGGCACCCGCCAGGAACTTGACCATATCGCACCAGATCACCCCGTTTTCCTGACCAATAAGTCCTTGCATGGCGCCTGGGTGAATTCCTGTGCATTAAACCATTGTGGTATCAATGTGAATACGGTTGTACCAGATGACGGAATACTCGGAAAAGATGAGAATGGCCAACTGAACGGCCTTTTGTATGAATCAGCAGTATCGCTTATCGGTGAGAAACTTCCAGAATTTTCTACAGCCAAAGTGAAAGATATTTTGTCAAAAGCGCAAACGGATCTTTTTTCACGAGGCGTCACCTGCGTGCATGATTTCGATCGACTGGATGCTTTTTTCGTGCTGCAATCACTGGAACACGACCACGACCTGCGTTTACGTGTTTTAAAATACCTCCCAGTCGAATCAATTGACGATATCATCGCTGCCGGTTTCCATGTCGGCTTCGGCTCGCAGTACCTCACTTTTGGCGGTATAAAATTATTCGCCGATGGTGCCCTCGGAACCCAGACAGCCGCCATGCTCTCCCCGTATGAAAAAAGTGATAACGTTGGCATGTTACTTATAGAACCGGAAGAGTTTCAACAAATCGCAAGAAAAGCCGCTCAACGCCACCTCTCGCTGGCAGTACACGCTATCGGTGATCGTGCCAATCAAATGGTGATCGAACAATTCTACAAATTGCGCCAGTGGGAACAGACTAACCAGGTCACAGGCATGCGGCATCGCATTGAGCATCTGCAAACCTGTCAACCGGCGGACCTGGCTCGTTTGGCAGGGTTAAACGTGGTCGCTTCAGTGCAGCCGATACACCTGCCCTCCGACATAACCGCTGCCGACAACTCCCTGGGAGAGCGTGCCCGGCACACCTATTCCTTCGGCAGTATGAAAAACCTGTCAATTCCAATGGTATTTGGCTCCGACGCTCCCGTTGAACTTCCTGATGTATTGATCGGGATTCATGCCGCAGTCAACCGTACCAGACGAGACCATACGCCCCATGGGGGTTGGCAGCCGGAGGAAAAATTGGCACTCACCTCAGCCTTCGAGAGCTTTACCAGCAGTGCCCACCAACTGTTTCCCCTGAACAGAGCCCCATTGGGTAAATTAGCACCAGGCTTTTTGGCAGATCTTATAGTGGTAGACCGCGATCCATTTGCAACACCTCCGAATCCCATCAAGGATGTTCAGGTGATGAAAACCATGGTTGACGGTCACTGGGTATGGCAAAAATGAACCAGCAGACCCGTCCCGCGCCTTCTATCACCCCCGAAATACTCACGCCACGTTTGGGTGACTATTTGGTAGAAAAAGGGTTGATTTCTTCTGATCAACTGGCAGAAGCCCTTACATTCCAGAAAAATCAAAAAGAAACCGGTGGCGTATCAGAAAAAGCCCTCATCGGCGAAATTCTGGTAAGCCTTCACTACCTTGACAAACAATCACTTGACCGGGCAGTCACCGAAATGATCGTCAGGCTGAAAATGGCTTTAGAAAAGAGCAATGCGTTATTGGAAGAGCGGGTCAAAGAACGCACACAAGAATTGGAGTATGCCTTAGAAAAAATTAAACTTCTGAATGCTCACAAAGCTGAATTTGTCGCTAATATTTCACACGAACTGCGCACGCCATTGACCCATATTATGGGCTATAACTATTTGCTGCTGGATGGTTCCTTTGGCCATCTGTCAGAAGAACAACTAGACGCAGTCATTTCAATGAAAAGCGCAACCGACCGATTAGAACTACTCATAGCTGATTTGATCTCCTTCACCGAAATTGAACATGGAAAATTACAGCTCAACCCCAAGCCCGTCAACCCCAACGATATATGTGAACAGGCGATCAAAAACAATCAGAACCTGGCCAATCAAAAAAAGGTGCATATTATCTTGCAAAAAAAAGAAGATATTTCCCTGGTATCTGTAGATCAGGAGAAAATCATGTGGGTAATGAACCACTTAATTGATAATGCCATCAAATTCACAGCCTCTGATGGGTATGTGTTGGTGAAAACCAGCCAAAACATGAATCATGTTTATTTCAGCGTGTCTGATACCGGCATTGGCATTCCTAAGGAAAGAATCTCAGAAATTTTTGAACCGTTTCACCAATTGGATGGATCAATGACCCGCAATGCTGGCGGAACAGGTATAGGTTTAACTATCGCGAAAGAAATTATTGAAGCCCACCAATCTGAAATTAAAGTGTATTCACAGCCTGGGAAAGGCACTGAAATCAGGTTCGCCTTTCCCGTTCTTAAGGAAGCCGTTTGAACACCCCGCGTAACGAACCAACCGGTCAGTTGAATGATATCACCGCCATGTTGCGCGAATTACAGGCATGCGTTTCTCTGCGTGATGCCTGCGAAATCCTGTTCCACCATGTAATAAAACAAATACACATACAGATTATGCTCATTCATCGAAACGTCGTTGAAGGTGATCATTCACTGCTGTTCGTGCGCACCCAAAACGACACAACTGTCACCGGTTCAGTTATCACCAAAGAACACGAAATTGTGAAAGCTTTGATTGCAGAAGGACAACAGACCCTCATCGGTCACATTGAGACAAGACCTGCTTATCATCTGTTAGGGCAATACGCAAATATTGGCGTTGTCAATTGTTGCATTGTGTTACTAAGACCACAGACACCCTTTTCCACAGAGGAAGCCAATATTCTGCATATTTTCACTCATTTCTTATTACCTTTTGTTGCTAACGAAAAAGTGGCAGAATACGATCTCCTCCTTAATGACAACATTGCGCAAACACATCAGCAAAATGATTTTTTGGCAAACATCACCCATGATTTACGCAACCCCCTGGGTTGTATCAAAGGATATACAACCACATTGCTGCGCACCGACATTGAATGGGACGCACAAGCACAATGGAAATTCCTCAATGTTATCAATACTGAAACTGACAGATTGGCGGACATGATCACCAACATGTTGGAAACGGCCCGTTTGCAGAGCGGTCATTACGAATTGAATTTCGACCAGATTGCCATCTCAACGTTAATGGAAACACTGACCGCCAACAACCGCGATAAGCATCCGGACGTAAATTTGCGCATCGAAATCCCGAACAATCACATTGTGGTCATGGTCGATCCATCCAAATTGATCAGAGCTTTCCAAAATATCGTGGATAATGCCGTTAAACATGCCAACACTTTGGAAATATGGATTAAAATAAGAGACAATAATAACGCCATCGATTTTACCTTCATCGATCAAGGGGCAGGAATCCCGTCATCCCGAATTGATAATATCTTCCATAAATTTTCACGAATTCCAAATGATGCTCCCGGTGAACATGGATCTGGCCTAGGACTTTATATAACCAAACAAATTATCCACAAACATGGAGGTGAAATTTCCATTTCATCTTCCTCAGAGAATGGCACCGCTGTGACAATCACCATCCCCAAAATTCCATCCTGAGTTTGTTTGTCCAGGTATCAAGGAGACTGTATGTCAGAACTTATCCTGATTGTAGACGACGAAAGACATTACCGGGAATTAATCAAGATCAATCTCGAAACCGAGGGGTATACCACCCTCGAAGCGGAGAACGGCGAACAGTTGCTGCAGTTGTTAGAGAAACAACAACCCGACCTGATCTTGTTGGATGTTCTGATGCCAAACATGGATGGATTGGCCGCTTGTGACCTCATCCGCCAATTCTCCAATGTACCCATCATATTCCTGACCGCCCTGTCAAATGAGATTGATCGTGTAAAAGGATTGAACCTCGGCGCTGATGATTATATTTCCAAACCTTTTTCTGCGCAGGAGTTGATCGCCCGCGTGAAAGCGGTTTTGCGCCGCTCTGCAAGCACAAATCAGGTGATCCCAAGTCAATACTTTGTGCATGGCGACCTGAAAATCGATTTTACGCGTGCTGAGGTTTGGAAGAATAACAAACCCATCAGCCTCTCTTCCACTGAATACAAACTATTGATCCAGTTCGCCAATAATATCGACGAAATAATCACCGGAGAAAAGCTATTGGTAGCGGTTTGGGGCGTTCATTACCGCGAAGAGAAAGAAATTTTGTGGGTCAGCATTGCCAGACTGCGTCAAAAACTGGAAGATAACACCCAGAATCCCGTTCACATTGTAACCAAACCCGGTCAAGGCTATATAATGCCTGCATTGGATGAAACCGGCCAATAACCATCGTAGAGATCAGGAGGAATAAGGAGATCATGGAAAAACAACAAATGATTGACCAGCTGTTCAGAAAAAAACTGGGGATTTTAATTAGAAATGCCAGAGAGATCAATAAGTTCACCCAGGAAGAATGCGCCCAGGTTGTGGGCGTGTCAATTGCTGAATTTGATTCCTTTGAAACAGGAGAGAGTTCCATCTCCCTTCCGCAGTTAGAAATCATCTCATTTTTTATGAACATCCCCCTGAGTCATTTCCTCGGCAGCACCTTGTACCCTGAAAAAACCATCTTTCCTGAAGAATCAGACCTGCTAACTTTTTACGAGCTCCGCCATAAGAAGATTGCAGCCAAATTGCAGTCGCTTCGCGACGAAAAGCAGTTGACCCCTGAGCAAATGCTGAAGAACAGCCACCTTACCGAAGAAGAATATCTGGCTTTCGAATCTGGCGAAAAGCCTGTACCTCTCCAAACCCTGAATAGCTTTGCTTATACACTCGGAGTGCCGTTGAAATTGTTCCTGGCCGAGAGCGGAAAAATCGGGAACTGGCATCATGAGCAAAAAGCGGTTAAGACACTGGCTGAGATTCCCAACGAACTGGAAGAATTTCTGACCAACCCTTCGAATGAACCTTATCTACGCCTTGCAATGCATCTCAGTAAACTATCCGCTGACCGATTGCGCGCTATTGCCGAAGGTTTGTTAGAGATCACTTATTGATATCATGATCGACACCTCCACTATAGCCCCTCAGGCACATGCCTATTTCCACCAACAGGAATACAAGAATGCAATTGACGAATTTTCCTTGGTAATATCACAGCAAGAAGCGATTGAAGACAATAAAGCTGTTGTGTTTGCCCTGAAAAACGATCTGGCGGTTGCCAATCTTTTTGCTGACAACCTCGACAAAGCCATCGCGCTGCTAAAAGAGTGCGAAAACTTTTATCAACAAACAGAAAATCAGGAGCAATTGGCAACTGTATATGCCAACCTTGCGTCGGTTTATGACAAGAAAAAGCAAATCTCTCAGGCAATCTCCCATTATCTGAGATCATTGGATCACATCACCGATGCAGAAGAATCGCAACAACAAAAATATTTCATACACTATGAATTAGCGAAACTATACCTAAAGAAACATAAATTTGTTAAAGTCTATGCGCACTATACGGGGGCAATCGCATACAAAACCAGGCAATCCTTGCTTGATAAAGTTTTCCTCTGGATCACCAAGCCCAGATAACAACGCCCAAACTTCTCATGTCATCTCGGATTTATGTCGCCAATCACACGCATCTGCCAGAACTCTGGCAGGCATTGAACACATTCTATCTTCATCAACACCTTGATTGGCAATCTGTTGATGCTCAGATTGCTCAAGCGAATATCCTCAGCTTAGAGAACAATCAGCGACTGACAGCGCTGCTGTCTATTTCTGCTTGCTTTCATCACACAAGCTGGGTCAAACTTTTTGCAGTACGAAACGACCGCGATGCCGCCCATTGTTGGGAGCAACTTTTCATCCCAGCCATTGAACGCCTAAGAATGGACACTGCGTTTCTCGATGTATATACCATTGCCACCTGGGATTGGTATTTGCGTTTGATAACAAACCACCCGGGTTTTACCTTTCTCTTGCATATCGTCACTCTTGAGTGCGACCTTATGCAATCACTGGAGATGAGAAATGAAGCAGGTCATCCCATCAGGTCACTTCACAACAATGACCTGGTAATTATTTTTGATATTGACCAGGCATCCTTTCAACCACCCTGGCAGCTTGATATCCAAAACCTGACAGCAGCTTTTGAGCAGTCAACATTCTCACGAATCATCGAGATTGACAAGCAACCAGCCGGTTATATTCTGGCTGCCTCCAATGATGGTTCCTGCCACCTCTCCCGTATCGCAATCAAACCACAATATGCAGGAAAGGGCATGGGGTCATTGCTGGTATCAGAACTCATTACATTTTGTCGCAGCAACAACGTTCAAAGAATTACAGTTAACACCCAGGAAACCAATCTTGCATCCTTGAAACTGTACCGAAAATTCGGTTTTACCCCTGTCGATGAAAAGATTCCGGTTTTTTTCTCCCGTCAGGGCAATGCTCAATAAGCAATCTGTAACAGCCCCAATACCCACACGATCAAAGGTGCGATGAACAATGCCGGCAAATAGCTGGAAATTCTGATTTTGGTTATTGCCAATAAAGAACTGATGCCAATCCCTGCCAGTAATATCCCGCCCACGCCATTCATCTCTGCAATCATCTCGATAGTGGTGAATTGTTGAAACTGTTGGGCAAATAATGTAATAGTTCCCTGATAGACCAACACAATCGCTGCTGAAAACAAGACACCAACCCCTAAGGTAGTGGCGAAAGCCATAGCCGCGATAGCATCGAGCACCGATTTGATCAAAAGCGTGGTGAAGTCACCACTTAAACCATTTTGGATCGAGCCAAGGATCGCCATCGGCCCGATGCAAAACAGGAGCGATGCGACCACGAATCCTTCAATAAAACGGCTTTCTATACCAGATTCGTTCTTTGGTTCGAATTTTTTTCTTAGCCACCCGCCGAGACCGATCAAACCTTCCTCAATTTTTATCAGCTCACCCAAAAGGCCGCCGGTAATTAACGCAGCCAATACGATCAAGATATTTTGAGAATCAAAAAAATTCTTGACACCCATCAATAGGGTGAATAAGCCCAATCCAGCCATCAAGGTAGATTGAACCCGGCGTGGCAGACGGTCACCCAACAAAACCCCCAGGCCACCGCCAGCCAATATCGCAACGGTATTGATGATCGTTCCAACCATGGGATTAGTTTGCCATGGTTGCCATCAGATACCATTCTGGCAAGGTAAGAAAGCGGTCAGCTGTGTCAAACAAAGGTCCTACTCGGACTCCTTGAATCTCTTTACTGATAGCATAGTTGTGAATGGGATAAAAAAGAATCAATGAAGGTAGTTCCTGGTTGAAGACCACCTGGAAATTATGGTATAGCCGGACTCGTTCAGCAAAGTCATTGATGACGCGGGCTTTTTCCAGGTACTCACTCGCCATGCGATTGCTCCATTGAGAATAATTCTGCCCCGTCGTTGCCTGTACTTGATTCCAGAATGGATACGGGTCAGGGTCAGGGGTCTGCGCCAGATTGATGTTCAATAAAGCCGCCTGATAACTGCGTTGTGCCAATCGCTCGTTCACAAGTTGGTCATAGTCAACCGGTTCAAGATTCACTTCCAAACCCAATGCCTGCCAATTCTCCTGTATCATCGATGCAAGTTGTTCGTATGCATCAGTGTCAGGAAATAGTAAGGTCAAAGTCATAAAAGTGCCATCTTTTTGTCGCAGAGTTTTACCGTCACCCTCTCGCTCTACCAATGTGTAACCTTCCGAACGTAACATTTCGATAGCGTCATCCGGCCTGAATTCATAAGTATCTGCCACTTTGTAATAAGACCAGGTACCTGGCAATATTGGTGAATCCGTCACCACTGCCTGACCGTTGAACACCTCGTTCACCATTTTGGTGCGATTTAAGCCCATAAGCAGTGCTCTTCTGACCGCCAAATCAGCCAGGAATGGTGCATCAATTGATTCTAAATTCAGGAAAATGGTCGTAAACTGCGGCAGGCGTGAAGAATAAATGGCAAGATTCTCATCTTGTAAAGCCTGTTCCAGAATTTCACCGTTGCCCAACCCGCTGATCCCCTTCACAATACCATCTTGATATGCCTGCCAGGCGCTTGCCAGATCAGGATAGTATAAAAAAACCAGTGTCTCGATAAAAGCATTGCT
>Ga0334882_1001041_pt1 | contig 36174 bp, 31 predicted proteins | sample GraSluR1_MG_5_FD_207226 | JGI IMG/M metagenome (GOLD analysis project Ga0334882, IMG submission 207226) | Sludge microbial communities from methane-producing bioreactor in Wageningen University, Netherlands - Granular Sludge_15_04-R1 | ecosystem: Engineered > Bioreactor > Anaerobic >... | reverse complement strand
TCACAATGGCATCCATCAAGCTGGTCTACATCGGCGGCGGCTCCTCCCGGGGGGCCGGAACCATGGCGTCCTTCCTGGAGCGCGGCGAGCACTTCCGCGGCTCGGAGGTGGTGCTGGTCGACCTGGATCCGCAGCGGCTGGAGATCGTCAGGAGGATGTCCCAGCGAATTGCCGACAACAAGGGCCTGGACATCGCCATCACCGCCACCACCGATCGACGCGCCGGGTTGCGCGACGCCGACGCCGTCCTGACCAGCTTCCGTCCGGGCAACTTCGAGGCCCGCGCACTGGACGAGCGGATCCCGCTCAAGCACGGGGTGATCGGCCAGGAAACCCAGGGGCCCGGCGGGTTCTTCATGGCCCTGCGCTCGCTGAACCAGTTCACCGGGATCGTTGACGACATCAAGGCGGTCGCACCGAAGGCGGTCATCTTCAACTACACCAACCCGGTGAACATCGTCTCCCAAGCGGTCAGCCGGTTCACCGACGTGCCGATCTACTCGATGTGCGAAGGCCTGATGTACTTCCCGAACACCACCCTGCGGGCGGCCCGGCTGGATCCGGCGCGGGCCAGGATCACCATGGCGGGGGTGAACCACAACGGGTGGTCCTTCGAACACCTCTACGACGGCGCCGACATCATGCCGCTGCTCGACCGGGCCTGGGAGGAGCGTCGCAACGACCCGTCCATGGACATCCTGGAACGGCGGATGCTGGAGTTGGCCGTGACCATGCGATCGGTCCCGGCGGACTACTTCCAGTACTACTACTACGGCCCCGAGATCCTGCGCGAGCTGCAGGGAGCCCGGCTTACCCGCTCCGAGACGATCATGCAGGCGCTGCCGGACTACTGGCAGCACTACACCGAGCAGTCCTTCGCCGACGTCCCGGACCTGGATCCGAACCGTTCCCGCGGCGGCATCCACGAGCTCGAACTGGCCCTGGACGTCATGGACGCCTACTACAACGACACCCCGCAGCGGCTGCCCGTGAACCTACCCAACACCGGCGGGATCCTGCCCGGCTTCGACGATGACGTCGTCGTGGAGGTGTGGTGCCAGGTGGACGGTTCCGGCGTCCACCCCGAACCGCAGAAGCCGCTGCCGCACACCGTCCGAGGGATCACCCAGCAGCTGGCCGAGTACCAGTACCTGGCCGCCGAAGCCGCCTGGATCGGCACCCGACGCGACGCGATCGCCGCCCTCGCCGCGAACCCGCTGGTGCCCGGACTGCGCGTGGCCGAGGAGCTCTTCGACGAGATGGCCGCGGCCCACGCCGCCTACCTCCCCGAGCGGCTGCTGCGGTGAGCGGACGTTTCCTCGCGCTGGACGCCGGCAACTCCAAGACCGTTGCCGTCGTCGTCGACGGCGACGGCGCAGCACTCGGCCGGGGCAGGGGCGGACGGGGAGACATCTACAACGCGCCGACTCCGGACCACGCGGCACAGGCGGTCCTCTCGGCCGCCCGCGCCGCGCTCGCCGAGGCCGGGGCAAGCCCCGGTGAGCTCGACGCGGCGGCCTTCCGCCTGGCCGGAGTGGACTGGCCCGAGGACGCACCGTGGTGGCGCGACCGCATCGAGGCAGGCCTGGCTGGACTGAGCCGATTCTCCGTCGCCAACGACGGCTTCGCCTCGCTGCGACTGGGCGCGCTCGACGGCGTCGGCCTGGCGATCACCATCGGTACCGGACCGGCGATCGCCGCGCGGAGCCGCGAGGGCCGCGAGGCATGCTCGGGCTGGTGGGTGTTCGACAACCTCGGCGGATGGGGCCTGGCCGAGGGCGCGATCCGGGCGACCTGCCTGGCCTGGATGGGCCTGGCCGAACCGACTGTGCTCGCCGACGCGCTGTGCCGCCTGTTCGACGTCCCGGATCCCTATGCCCTGCGCCATCAGCTCACCCGCCGGGATCGGAAGCTCCCGGCCGACGCCGAGTTGCGGGCGACACGCACGGTGCTCGATGTCGCACGCTCGGGGGACCCCGTCGCATCGAGACTGGTCGCCGAGCAGGCCGCGGCATTCGCCCGCTACGCCGGCTGGGTCGCCGAGCAGGTCGGCGCCCGGCCCGGCCCGGACCTGCCGGTGGTGCTGAACGGATCGATCGCCACCTCGGAGAACCCCGTCCTGCGCGAGGCGTTGATCGCGGCGCTGCGGGCGCGCTACCCGGAGTGCGCCCCCGCGGTGGCGGCCGGACCGCCGCTGGCCGGGTGCGTACTGGACGCCTACGCCGAGGGTGGCGTTGCGCTCACCCCCGAGCTCGCCCGTCGCACCGTTGAGCTCATGCATCCGCCCGAGTTCCTCGACACTTGACCGGCACCCCGACCGGGAGGAGAACAGAATGAGCCCGGAAGTGGCAAAGATCGTGGCGATGCTGAACCTGGATCAGAAGCTGTCCCTGCTCAGCGGTGCCGACGACTGGCACACCACCGAGATCCCGGAAGTGGGCCTGCCGCCCGTCGAACTGGGGGACGGCCCGCACGGGCTGCGCACCGAGACCGGCGTGGACATGGTCTGGATCCCGTCCACCTGCTTCCCGACGGCCTCCGCGCTGGGAGCGACCTGGGATCCCGAACTCGTACGAAGGGTGGGCCTGGCTCTCGGTGAGGAGGCCCGCGCGCTCGGCGTGGACCTGCTGCTCGGGCCTGGCGTCAACATGAAGCGAACGCCGCTGTGCGGCCGGAACTTCGAGTACTTCGCCGAGGACCCGGTCCTCGCCGGAGATCTCGCCGCCGCCTACGTCCAGGGCCTTCAGTCCACCGGGATCGGCGCGTGCCTGAAACACTTCGCCGCAAACAACCAGGAGACCCTGCGAACAGAGATCTCGGTCGAGGCCGACGAGCGCACGCTGCGCGAGATCTACCTCGAGGCTTTCCACCGAGTGATCCACACCGCCGACCCGTGGGCGGTGATGTGCTCCTACAACCGGATCGGCGGCGTCCACGCGTCGCAACACCACTGGCTGCTCACCGAGGTGTTGCGGCAGGAGTGGGGCTACCCCGGGCTGGTGGTGTCCGACTGGGACGCCGTCCATGATCCCGTCGCCGCCGTCTCGGCCGGGCTCGACCTGGAGATGCCCGGCACCGGCGGGCGCAGCGCCTTCGCGCTGAGGCGCGGCCTCGCGGAGGGCACCCTGTCTGAGGCCGCGGTGGACCAGGCGGCAGCCCGTGTGATCGAGTTCGTTCGCCGCTGCCGCCCCGACGGTGCCCCGGCGCACAGCCCGGTGCGGCAGGCGGGGATCGTCCCGGGAGCCCCGCTGAGCGAGGCTCATCTGGCCGAGCTGGGCGCCGAGACCCACCATGAACTCGCCCGCGAGGTCGCGTCTGCCGCGATCACGCTGCTCCGCAACGAGGACGGTGTCCTGCCCCTCGACCCGGACAGCGACCAGCGCATCGCCGTCGTCGGCGGCTACGCACGGGTGCCCCGGATCCAGGGCGGCGGCTCGGCGGGGGTGAACCCGACTCGCGTCGACGAACCTCTCGCCGGCCTGCGCGAATTCGCCGGCGATCGAACCGCCTACGCGCAGGGCTACCCGGTCCCGGAGACCGACTTCTACCGTGAGCTGGCCCCTGACCTATCCGACTCGGATGAGCTTCGCGAGGAGGCCGTACGCCTCGCCGTCGAATCCGATCTGGTGCTGGCCTTCGTGGGGCTGCCGCTCAGCTCGGAAGTCGAAGCGGCCGATCGGACGACCCTCGCGCTCCCCGAGGATCAGGTTCAGCTGCTGACCGCCCTCGCCGATACCGGCAAGCCGCTGATCGTCGTACTGGCCGCAGGATCGGCAGTCACGATGGACGGTTGGCACGACCGTACCGACGCGATCCTGCTGACGTGGCTGGGCGGACAAGGCGTCGGGGCGGCCACGGCAGCGGTGATCTTCGGCCGCGCGGACCCGTCTGGCCGCCTCGGCGAGACCTATCCACTTGCGCTCGAGGACACTCCGGGCTGCCGCGACTTCCCAGGAGTCGGCGGCCGCGCCATCTACGCCGAGGGGGTCTTCATCGGCTATCGCTGGTACGACCATCGCAACCTCCCGGTCCGCTACCCCTTCGGGCATGGGTTGTCCTACACCAGCTTCGGCTACTCCGACGCAGAAGTCGTCGCGAGCACCCCCGAGACGGTTGAGCTTCGCGTCCGGGTCACCAACGCCGGCAGCCGGCACGGCGCAGAAGTGGTTCAGGTCTACATCGAACCGCCACACTCCGCTGATCGTCCCGAACGTGAACTCCGGGCCTTCGAGAAGGTCTGGCTGGACTCGGGCGAATCCCGGTTGCTCGCGTTCACGCTGCACCACCGCGACTTCGCCTTCGTCGACGCGACCGCTCGTTCGTGGCGCCAGGTCTCAGGAACCTACCGGGTCTGCTTCGGATCCTCCTCCCGAGCAGTTCGTGCCACCGTCGCCGTCGATCGCCCGGACGCGACCCGGCCCTTTCGCGATGACGCGGGGGCAGGATCTACAACTGCCGGGAGGGGTCGTGTCCCGGCGGTCGGTCACGGTGGCGGACCCGACGCTTCACGGGCGCCTGATGCGGTCTGAGCGGACCCTGCGCAACGGCTGGCCGGCCACGGATGTGTCGGCTCTCGCGGCTGAGCGGATCGGGATCATCGAGCTCGCCACGCTCGACCCGCGCCGTTTTCCGGACGGTGTGTCCGAGGTACGCAGAGTCGTTGCGCCTGCTGCGGGAAGCGCCGAGAACCCTGCCCCACATCTGCCCCACGAGCCTCGCGGCATGGCGCATGGACTGTACATAATGCCTAGTCAAGAGAGGGTTGGCTCGCGCCCCGCGGGAGGTTTAACTCCTCTCTCGCGCACCGTGAGGTGCCTCTGACCAGGGCATTTGCTCTCGAAGTAATGGCGAAAGACGGAGTCCAAACGTCTCGCGCGCTTCTGTTGTCCAACCCGAGTCGCTGTGACCAGGGGTTTCGCTCGCGGCGGCGCACTGGCCTGGTCGGCCAATGCCCTCGGCAAGATGGGCGAGATCGCCAAGACCGCGATCAGAATCGAAACTCAGACCGCCAAGATCGCGACAGGCACCGTTAGGTCAGTCGCGCCCACTGCGTTTCTGCGGGCGAAAGCTCTGCGTCGGACTGATGCTGCCCGCCGCACCTACCCAGCCGGTTCCGATGGTGGAGGCCACCGCCTCCGACGAGCACCCACTCTGCCGCTGCAACGTTCGTGCGGGTCGCCGGGGCCACATCGGGGGCTCGGACAGATGTCCCGCAGTGCTCGTGGTGGCCCGGGTTGGTGCAGTCGTCTCGGGTCCGCCACTCGAGATTCACGATGATTAAACGTTTGTGCATCTGGGCATCTCGTGCTACCGTCCTGATTAAACGTTTAGGCAACACCAGGGGTGGCGCAGTGAGCAAGAGAGTCTTCGAGAAGCCGGCCGATGGCTGGGTGGGTGACGTGATCCCCTTCGCGAACCAGGACCGAGCCGACCTCTACTACCTGCACGATCTGCGGGATCCGGCGCGTCCCGGCATGGGGTGGCATCTGTACCAGACCGACGACTTCGCCGACTTCTCCTATGCCGGCGTGGCGATCCCACAGGGAGGGGCAGGCGCACCCGACCTCAACGTCTACACGGGCAGCATCGTTGAGTCTGGGGGCGTCCTTCATGCGTTCTACACCGGGTTCAATGAGGCCTTCCGCGAGCCTGGGTGCAGCGCTCGTCAGCTCGTGATGCACGCCAGCCGCGAAACCGGTCACTTCGAATGGGTCAAGCACATCGAGCACACCTTCGGCGCGCCGGCAGGATATGAACCGCTGGACTTCCGCGACCCGTATGTCTTCCGTCCCGAACCCGGCGAGCCGTGGCACCTGCTCGTTATCGCAAGGCGCGCCGAAGGTGCCGATCGGCGCCGCGGCGTGATCCTGGAGTACGTCTCTGACGACCTTGCCCAGTGGTCGTTCCAAGGGGAGTTCTGGGCGCCCAATCGCTATGTGGCGGTCGAGTGCCCCGAGGTCTTCCGCTTCGGTCACCGGTGGTATCTCGTGTTCTCTGAGTTCTCCGACAGCTTCGCGACTCGCTACCGCGTCGGGCCGACAGCGCACGGGCCGTGGTCGGTCCCCGAACTGGACACCGTGGACGGCAGGGCCTTCTACGCGGCGAAGTCCCTCGAGTTGCGCGGACGCCGCTACTTCGCGGGCTGGATTCCCAGCAGGTCGGGCGAGACCGACGACGGCGCCTGGGAGTGGGCCGGATCGCTCGCCGTCCACGAGGCTCGGACGCTCGCCGACGGGTCGTTGGCCTTCGGCATGCCTTCTGCTCTGAGGGCCAGCTTCGCCCGGCCTCACCCCGTGGAATGGCACCCGATCGTCGGTGAATGGGACCTGACGAGCCCTGGCATGGTGGGGTCAGGGCCGGAAGGAGCCGCGGCCGCGGTGACGAGCCCTCTGCCCGACCAGTATCTGCTCGAACTGACGATCCAGGCGGCGCCCGGCACTGTCGAGTGCGGGGTGGTCCTGAGAGCATCGGCGGACGCGTCCGAGGGCTACCTGCTCAGGATCGAACCGCGTCGTGGCCGACTCGTTTTCGACCGTTGGCCCCGCCGGCGCACCGGGCCGGCGCAGTGGCAGATCTCCGGCGATGTCCCGTTCATGCCCGAACTGGAGCGACCACTTCGTCCGTCCGAGGGCAGGTACGACCTGAGAGTCGTGGTCGACGGAACCATCTGCGTTGCCTACGTCAACGACGAGGTCGCCCTGAGCACCCGTGTCTACGACCACCGCAGCGGCGGAATCGGCCTGTTCGTCGGCGACGGTTCCGCAACCTTCACCGAAGTCTCCATCGCAACCAGGTAGAAAGCACTCTCAAGGAGGAGAAAGAACCATGAAGAAACCCTTTGCCGCACTGGCCGGGGCTGCCACGGCGCTCGCGCTGGCACTCACCGGCTGCTCGGGCACGGTCGCCCAGCCGTCGCCGACGGCCACCGAGATCGTGCCTCGCCAGATCTCGTGGCTGCTCTCCCGTCCGGCCGACGGATCGGTCATCACCATCGTGAAGAAGCTGGCCGACGAGTACGCCGCCACTCATCCGGGCTTCTCGCTGAATCTGATCACCACGCCCGATCGGCCGTCCTATCTGCAGAAGCTGCAGACCCTGGCCGCGGCGAATCAGCTGCCGGATCTGTTCGACACCGACGCGACACCGTTCACTCAGAAGCTGGTCAAGCAGGGCAAGCTCGTCGACGTCCAGCGGATGCTCACGGATCTCGGGCTGTACGACAAGTACCGTCCGCTGGCTCTCGACTATCAGCGTTTCGACGACGGCGGGCTGTACATGGTGCCCTTCGAGTTCGAACTGGAGTACTTCTGGTACAACAAGGCACTGTTCGAGAAGGCCGGTGTCAGCGTCCCGAAGACGCTGGACGACATCGTGTCGCTGTGCAAGCCGCTGCGGGACTCGGGTGTGATCCCGATCTCGGTGGACGGACAGGACGGCTGGCCTCTGCTGCGCTACATGTCCTACCAGCCGTTCCGCATCGCGGGCCCCGACTACATCGACAAGCTCAAGAAGGGCGAGGCCAAGATGGGTGACGAGGTCGGGTCGAAGGCTGTGCAGTGGATGGCGGATCTCGGCTCGAACAAGTGCTTCCAGGACGGCTTCTCCTCCCAGGGCTACACCGACGCCCGAGATCTCTTCACCAGTGGCAAGTCCGCGATGTACCAGATCGGAACCTGGGAGCTCGCGAGCCTGACCAACCCTGAGGTGCCCGCCGAGGTTCGTGACAACACGGACTTCTTCACCTTGCCCACCACCGAGGGCGCTGTGACCGCCGACAACGAGTACACCGTGGTGTCGGGCATCGGCATGGCCGTCAACCAGCAGACCTACGATCCGCTGATGAAGGACTTCCTGAAGTTCGTGCTCGAGAACTACTCCGAGCGGCTCGCCGCGTCGGGCCACCTGACCCCGATGAAGGGCTACGAGCCCACCATTCCCGCCGGCTCGAGCGAGCTGTACAAGAGGGCGCTCGCCGGAGTTGACGACCTGGGCGAGAAGATCGCGTTCCCGTGGGACACCAAGCTCGACCCGACCACGAACACCCTGATGCAGCAGGAGCTCACGCTGCTGGTTCAGGGTGACAGCCAGCCGGCGACCTTCGAGCAGAAGATCGACGCATCGATCGCCGAGAACGCGCCGAAGTTCTTCGGCTGACCGACGCCGGGGTGCCGCTCGCCCCTCGGCGGCACCCCGGCTACACAAAGGAACCGACATGCTTCCAGGACGCTCCCGCACCTCGGTGCTGGTCTTCCTCGTCCCGCCGCTGCTGCTCTATGCCGTCGCCGTCGCGCTGCCGATCCTGCAGTCGCTGGTGCTCAGCTTCTTCTCCTGGGACGGCGTCACCGACCTGCAGCCGGTGGGCCTGGCCAACTACGTGAAGATGTTCACCGCCGACCCGATCTTCTGGAAGGCCTTCGCGAACACGATGATCTACCTCGCGGTGTGCCTGTTCTTCCAGTTGGGCGTCTCGCTCTTCGTGGCGAACCTGCTCAGCTACGCCGGTCGCGGCAAGGAGGTCGCGAAGACCCTCTACCTGCTCCCTGCCATCATCTCGACGGTTGCGATCGCCTTCCTGTTCCAGCGCATCTACTCCTACGAGCCCCCGGGCTTGATCAACCAGATCCTCACCACGGTGGGTCTGGGTGACCTCGCCCGGCCCTGGCTCTCTGAGGTGAACACCGTGCTGGTCGCGGTCTCCGCGCCGGAGGGCTGGCGGTTCACCGGGCTCTACATGCTCATCCTCTATGCCGCGATCCTGGCCGTGCCCAAGGAGCTCGAGGAAGCGGCACGCCTGGACGGAGCCTCCACCTGGCAGGTCTTCGCCCACGTGCGCTTCCCCTACATCCGCCCGGTCTGGGTGACGACCATGATCATGGCCGCCACCTACAGCCTGCGCGGCTTCGACATCCCCTACCTGCTCACCAATGGCGGGCCGGGCCAGGCCTCCGAACTCCTGACGACCTACATGTTCAAGACGGCGTTCCGCAGTACCGACTTCGGTTACGCGAGCACGATCGCGGTGTTCATCGTCATCGAGTGCATCGTGGCCGTTGGCCTGATCCTGCTGCTGCTCCGGAGAGGAACGGACAAGTCGTGACTACAGGACTCCACGCGCCCGTCGCCGCACGGGTCTCCGGCCCTGAGCGGCGGCGCCGGCTCCATCTCGCCCGCAACTTCGCCAGCCTGCTGGTGCTCCTCATCGTGATCGTGCAGGTCTACCCGCTGGTATGGCTTTTTGTGACCAGCCTGAGGCCGGCCCAGGAGTTCGCGGGCGGCAATGCTTTCGGAATCCCGTCGGCGCTGACGTGGGACAACTACGCCAGAGCCTTCGCGTCCGCGGATCTGGGCCGCTACATCTTCAACAGCCTCGTGGTCACCGGTGCGTCGAGCATCCTGATCGTGCTGCTCGGCATGATGGCGGCCTACGCCATCCAGGTGCTGGGGTTCAAGGGCAGCAGGATCGTGATGGGCGCCTTCCTGCTCGGCATCATCGTCCCGGTTCAGATCGCCCTCGTGCCGTTGTTCATCAACTACTCCCGGGTCGGGCTGCTGAACACCTACCAGTCGATGATCATCCCGTTGGTGGGCTTCGCGCTGCCCACTTCGGTGTACCTGTTCGTGTCGTTCTTCGAGTACATCCCCAAGGAGACCTACGAGGCCGCGGCGCTCGACGGCGCCGGCCCGTTCCGGGTCTTCTTCGAGATCACCATGCCCTTGTCCACCAACACCGTCATCACCGTGGTGTTCGTCAACGGCATCTTCATCTGGAATGACTTCATCTTCGCCAACACCTTCGTGTTCGAGGAGACCATGAAGACCATTCCGCTCGGCCTGCAGAACTTCATCGGCGCGATGGGATCGGTCGACTGGACCGCGACCTTCGCCGCCGTGTGTGTCACAGTGACCCCGTTGCTGCTGGTGTTCCTGATCATGAACAAGGCCATCATCTACGGCCTCGAGAGCGGCGCGACCAAAGGCTAGGGTGACGACGATGCAGACCAAGGGTTCCGGCGCAGAGCCCACGCCTCCCGCCGCGGTGACGCTCCACGACGTCGCGCGGGTCGCCGGCGTCTCGGTTGCCACGGTGTCGTACGTCGCGAACGGGCGAACCAACGTCCGGCTCTCCGACGCCACCCGGCTTCGCGTCCAGAAGGCGATCGACGACCTCGGCTACCGGCCCAACGCGCTCGCCAAGAACCTCGTCCAGGGCACCTCGAAGTTCATCGGGCTGGTGGCCGACGGGGTCGCCACCACACCCTTCGCCGGACAGATCATCCACGGCGCGCAGGACGAAGCATGGCGCCATGGGTTCGTGCTGCTCGTCGCCAACACCGAGTCGGACCCTCAGGTCGAGCACGAAGCAATCGAGATGATGCGCGAACACCAGGTGCGAGGGATTCTCTACTCGACCTGGTATCACCGAGAGATCGCCGTGCCAGAGGCTCTCAATTCCGCCGACATGGTGCTCGTGAACTGCTTCGCCCCGGGCTCGCTGGCGCGCGCCGTCGTCCCCGACGAACGCCAAGGCGGACGGGCTGCGACCGAACAGCTCCTCCGGCAGGGACACCGCCAGATCGCGTTCATCAACACCACCTGGGAGTCCCCGGCTCGCACGGGACGACTCGCCGGCTATCGGGACGCACTGGCCGCGGCCGGGATCAACTTCGACCCCGCCCAGGTGATCGATGCCGAGCCCAATCAGGAGGGCGGCTACGGCGCCTACGAGCAGATCCGACGACTGGACGTGACTGCTGCGTTCTGCCACAACGACCGCGTCGCCATGGGTCTCTACGACGCCGTCCGTGTCCGCGGACTCAAGATCCCGTCCGATCTGGCCATCGTCGGGTTCGACAACCAGGAAGTGATCGCAGCCCACCTTCGCCCACCACTCACCACCGTCCAGCTCCCGCACTATGAACTCGGCGCCGCCGGGATCCGCATCCTGCTGGGCATCGATTCGGTGCCAGCCGGGACCGTGACCCAACTCGCCTGCCCGCTCGTGCAGCGGGACTCACACGGCTGACCATCCGAGCCAGCCGACATGACCAAGACTGAAGCCGGGCATCCGCGCGCCCATGTGGCGGTGGACCCGCACACCCCTGCCTTTCACTTCACGGCGCCGCGAGGCTGGTTGAACGACGCCAACGGCCTGTGCCAGTGGGACGGGACTTTCCATCTGTTCTACCAGCACAACCCGGCAGCACCCGTCCACGACCGGATCCACTGGGGCCACGCAACCAGCATCGACCTCGTGCACTGGCACGACGAGCCGATCGCGTTGGCCCCCTCTGTTGGCCCGGACGCCGACGGCTGCTGGAGCGGCGTCCTCGTCAACGACAACGGCACACCGACGCTGGTCTACTCGGGGCACGCGCCCTCCCAGCGACGAACCCAGACCTGCTGCATCGCTACCGGTACGCCAGACCTGCGGTCGTGGACGAAGCTCTCTGACAACCCCGTGATCGATGGTCCCCCCGCTGAGCTGGACGTGACCGAGTTCCGTGACCACACCGTGTGGCGAGCGAACGGTCGCTGGCACCAGGCGATCGGCTCCGGCATCGTCGGACGCGGCGGCGCGCTGCTGCACTTCAGCAGCGACGACCTACGCCATTGGGATTACGAAGGGCCGCTGCTCACAGCCGAACGGATGCCCGCGGGCGGCCCGTTCGCCGGCACGACCTGGGAATGCCCAGATGTCTTCCCCCTCCCGACCGCCGATGGCGGACGGGACCACGTCGCGATCTTCTCCGCGTGGGACTACGGGGAGACGCTCTATCCGCTCTACGCAACCGGGCACCTCACCGCGGGCAGGTTCGTCTCCGCGACGGCACTACGACACCTTGATCTCGGGCTGCGCCACTTCTACGCCCCGCAGAGCTTCACCGCAGGGGATGGCCGACGCATCCAGTTCGGCTGGGCGCAGGAAGCCCGGCCCGAGCCGGCGATCCTTCAGGCAGGCTGGTGCGGGGTGATGTCGCTTCCACGAGAACTCTCCTTGAGCTCCGACGGCCAACTCGAGGCTGCGCCAGCCCGCGAAGTCGACGCTCTCCGCATCGGCGACGGCGAGTACTTGAGCCTCACTGAAGGAACCGCGACACCACGGACACGCGGAGACCAGCTCGACCTCGACGCCTCGGTGATCCTGCTGCCCGGCGGGAGCCTCGAAGTGGCCCTCCGCGCAACGCCGGACCTCAGCGAGGCGACCTTCGTGAAGCTGCACCGCGCCAATGACGCAACTAGCCGGATCACCCTCGACCGCAGCCGCAGCCGTCGATCATCCGACATCGCCGGCTACGACACCGTCGATCTGGGCGGTGAGATCGCGACGGTCCTCGGCCAGGCGATCGAGCTGCGGATCATCGTCGACCACTCGATCATCGAGGTCTTCGTGGCTGGCGTGCCGCTCACCGCTCGCGTCTACCCGGAAAGCCCTACCGCCGAGGGAGTGCGTGTCACCACGACCGGGCCGGGCACCGCCGTCTCACTCACCATCTGGCGGATGGACGCGACGAGCCAGCTGAACGAGGTGAGGAGATGACCAGTTGCCAGGAAGCGCCGCGCGTGGACGCCATCGCGGTGAGAGTCATCGGCGAAGCCCTGATCGACATCGTCGTTTCCCCGGACGGCACCGTCCGCGAACACGTCGGAGGCAGCCCGGCGAACGTCGCCGTCGGGCTCGCCAGGCTGGGCCATCGGACCGAACTGGCAACCTGGATTGCGCCCGATGACCACGGCCGACGTATCGCCGAACTCCTGGCCTCCGAAGGCGTTCAGCGAGCACTCGGCAGCACTGGCGCCCGTCGAACCTCGACCGCAATGGCGACACTCGACGCGTCCGGCACGGCCCGTTACCGCTTCGACCTGACCTGGGATGCGCCACCGTCTCACGGCGATCAGCGCAGCGGAGTCCACCGCCACACCGGATCCATCGCGGCCACGCTGCCGCCCGGAGCCGACGTCGTGCTGGAGGAGATCCGGGCGACTCAACCGACATCGACAATCTCCTACGACCCGAACATTCGTCCCGCCCTGATGGGCTCCCCGGAGCAGGTCCACTCCCGGATAGAGACGCTCGTCGCACTCTCCGATGTCGTCAAGGCGTCCGAGGAGGATCTCAGCTGGCTCTATCCCGGCATCCCGCCGCACGATGTCCTCGCCGACTGGGCATCGATGGGACCAGCCATCGTTGTCTGCACTCAGGGCGCCGACGCCGTGATCGTCGCGGTCGGCCAAACCCAGCACTCGTATCCCGCTCGTTCCGCCGAGGTGGCAGACACCGTCGGAGCCGGCGACTCCTTCATGGCCGGCCTGATCTCCGGACTCCTCGACCTTGGGCTCCTCGGGGGCTCTGCCGCCCGGAGGCGACTCCACAAGGCGGCCCTCTCCGATGTTGAACCAGCAATCTCCCGCGCACTCGCATGCGCAGCGGTGACAGTTTCCCGTCCCGGAGCAAACCCTCCGACGAGGAACGAGATCTGACCCTGACCCGCGATCGGCGAGTTCTCTGACCCGGGCGCATGTGCGGCGCTCTGCCTTTCGCACCCACGACTGACGTCTCGCCGAGGCGCTCGGTGAAGCTCGGCAGCTATAGAGCGGTGAGCTGGTTCGGCACCGCTTGCCCATTGATAAGCTTACTTCGCACTATAAACTAAGCTCCGAATGAAGGGGTTGGGATGGCGAAGAAGGCATCGGTGCGGGACGTACGACGCAGCAACCGGGCGCTGCTGCTGCGCCGGCTGCTGCTCGCGGGCGAGACGTCGCGCAGCGACCTCGGGGCCGACACCGGGCTTTCTCCCGCCACCGTCACCAGCGTGATCAGCGAGCTGATCGACGAGGGCACCGTCACCGAGACCGGCTTCCTCGACTCCGCCGGCGGACGGCGGCGCGTCCTGCTGCACGTCGACCCGGAAGGCGCCTTCGTTCTCGGGGCCGACGTCAGCGAGACCCAGGTCACCACCGCCGTCTTCGGGCTGACTCTCAATCGTCTTGCGCAGCGGGCGACTCCCTTCCCCGGGCGTCGGATCAACCCGTCCCGAGTGGGGGAGATCCTCACCACCCACGTGGCCGAACTGCTGGCGGAGACCCACATCGACCCCTCCCGAATCATCGGCCTCGGGCTCGGTGTGCCAGGCGTGGTCGAGCACCCCGCCACCCCGGAGGCGGTTGTGCACGCGGACGTCATCGGCTGGGACACCGCCACCTTCACCTGGCTGGAGCGGACGCTCGGGCTGCCGGTGCTGGTCGACAACGGCGCCAAGACGACCACGCAGGCCGAGTCCTGGTACGGCTCCGCTGCGGGCGTCGAGCACGCGATCGTCGCCCTGATCGGCGACGGCGCCGGGGCCGGCATCATCACCAACGGACGCCTCTACCGCGGCGCAAGCAGCGGCGCCGGCGAATGGGGTCACACGAAGATCAGCCTCGACGGTCCCGCCTGCCGCTGTGGCTCCGCCGGCTGTGTCGAAGCGATCGTCGGTGCGTCCGCCGTGCTCCGCGACTGGCGCGGACGCGACGAGTACACCGGACGCGAGCCCGAGGGTGTGGAAGCGCTGCTCGCGGCCCACCGCGCCGGAGACCCGGCCGCGCAACGAGCCGTGGCCGCCGCCATCGAGCACCTGGGACTGGCCCTGGCCAACCTCGTCAACCTCTACAACCCGGAGAAGATCATCGTCGGCGGCTGGTTCGGCGACCTGATCGTCCGGGACCACCCGCAGGAGCTGAGCGCAGCCGTGCGCCGCTTCTCCCTCAAGCAGCCCGGCGAACAGGCCGTGGTGGAGCGGTCCCGACTCGGAGTAGACGCCCTCGCCCTCGGCGCGGCGACCCTCCCCGTCGACCACTTCATCGAGTCCGGGTTGGTACCCGACCACCGCTTGATCTCAAGCCCATCCAGAGAGGAGTCGCACCTCGCGACCCGGGCCAGCACGCCCACCGCAACTGCCGGCGCCTAGCCGCCGCACGCACCACACCACTCAACGAGGAGAACCATGATCCACCGTCCTCATGCCCGGCCTGTCATGACGGGTGCAGCAGCGGCGAGCCTGTCGCTCGTGCTGCTCGCGGGTTGTTCCACAAGTGGCGCTGCCCCCAGCGCCTCACCGGCCACCAGCGGCTCCGCGCCGTCGGGCCAGATCCGCGTCCTCGCCGTCGAAGGCCCGGAGACCGATTCGCTCGCCACCGAGTCGGCTGCCTTCACGACCAAGACCGGCATCACGGTCAAGGTCGACAAGGTCGCCCGCGACGTCTGGGGCCAGCGCAAGGTCGCAGAACTCGCCCAGGATGCCGGCACCTACGACGTCGTCTTCCTCGGTGGCGGCGACGACGCCGAGTGGATGCTCGCCCACGCCCACGCCCGCGACCTGACCCCGTACCTCGGCAAGGACGTCGTCGACAACGTGGTCAACCACGAGCTCTTCACCACCAAGGCGGGCGCGTTCGTCGGCGCACCGCAGTACTACAACTTCCCGGTCACCCTGTACCGCGCCGACCTGTTCTCCGACCCCAAGGAGCAGGCGGCCTTCAAGGCCAAGTACGGACGCGACCTCGCGGCCCCGACCACCTTCGACGAGCTGGTCGACATCGCCACCTTCTTCAACCGTCCCGACCAGGGCCTCTACGGCACCTGCGTCGGCGGAGTCGACTGGTCGATCTTCCTCGACAACACCTACTTCACCTACGGGCAGGACTCCAACTACGGCGACCTGACCACCGGCGAGCTCACCCTGAACACCCCGCAGCAGGTCAAGTCGCTGGAGTACATCAAGAAGCTGACCTCGCTGAGCGCTCCCGGCTGGGAGTCCCTGAGCTTCTTCGACTGCGACAACCAGATGAAGGCGGGTTCCTTCGCCATCTACCAGAACTGGCTCTACGCGTGGCGGACGCTGGGCGCCGACATGGGCGACCGACTCGCCATGGCTCCGCCGGCCGGTGTGAAGACCCACCTCGGCTCGATGCTCGCCACCATCCCGGAGAAGGCGCCCAACCCCGACGCTGCCGGCGCGTTCATCGCCTGGATGCTCAGCGACGCGTTCCAGCTCCCGGAGGCGAAGCAGACCGGAAACCTGCCGGTCCTGAAGTCCCAGCAGGATTCCCCCGACTTCGCCGCTGCGCTGCCGGAGCTGCCGATGTTGAAGTCTGTCGCGGGCCGGCTGACCTACAACCACACCACCTGGGCCGGTGAGCTCAGCTCCGGGGTCTCCGAGGCGATCGCCAAGGTGAACTCAGGGAAGATGAGCGCCACCGAGGCTGCCGCATGGCTGCAGAACGAGAAGTTCGCCGGACGCAAGGCCATCGAGTGAGTGTGCCCGCCAGCACCTTGGACGGGGAGGCGCGTTCCGCCTCCCCGTCCCGGGGCGCTCCCGTTCGGCGGACGGCCGCGCACGCCTCCCGCCGCAATCGCATCGGCCTGGCCTTCACCCTGCCCGCGCTCATCGTGGTCGGCGCGATCCTGGCCTATCCACTGCTCTACCTGCTCTACCTGTCCTTCAGTACCTACCGGCCGTTGAGCTCGGCCGAGATCAGCTGGGCCGGGCTCGACAACTACGTCCGCCTGTTCACCGACTCCACCGTCGCGAACTCCCTCGCGGTGACCCTGCAGTTCACGCTCGCGTCCGTCCTGATCGAGATCGTCCTCGGCACTGCCTGCGCGATCCTGCTCGCCAACGTCATGCTCGGCGCACGGGGGCGCGGCTCCCGGATCGCGGCACGGCTGCTCGGCTCGGCCTACATCATCCCGTTCGCGGTGCCCGCCGTGGCCGGTGCCTACGCCTGGCGGATGGTCCTGGACGCGCAGTTCGGAGCCGTCAACGCGGTGCTGGGCACCCACACGCCCTGGCTGGTCAGCTACCCGATGCTCTCGATCGTCGTGATCGACTCCTGGAAGATGATGCCGTTCGTCCTGTTCGTGATGCTCGCTGCCGTCATGTCGATCGAGCCGTCGCAGTACGAGGCCGCCGAGCTCGACGGAGCCGGCGCCGTCCGCCAACTGTTCTCCATCACGCTGCCGTCGGTGCTCCCCGTGATGGTGATCACGGCCGCTTTCCGTGCCGTCGACGCCTTCACGAAGGTCTTCGACACGGTGTTCGCCACGACCGGCGGCGGCCCGGGTGATGCCACCCGCGTGTTCCCGCTGCTGATCTGGCGGACCGCCTTCACCCATCTCGACTTCGGCAACGCCTCGGCCCAGGCGATCGCAGCGCTCGCCATCTCGCTCGTCTTCGGCGGCGCGTTGCTCTTCACCCAACGGAGGAACGCGTCATGACGATCTCCTATGCCGCGAGGAAGCGGCTCGGCGTGAACGCCTCCGCACTCGTGTTGACGGTCGTCGCCGTGGTGATGCTGCTGCCCATGCTGTGGATGGCCTTCACCTCGATCAAGCCCGACTCGGGCATCTTCAGCAAGACCCCCTTGCGATGGCCCGAAAGCCTGACCTTCGACCACTACGCGAACCTGTTCACCCAGTTCCACTTCGGCACCTCGTTCGTGAACTCGACGGTGATCGCGGTGGTGACGGTCGTGGTGAGCGTCGTCGTGGGAGGCCTGGCCTCCTACGGGTTCGCCCGGTACCCGTTTCGTGGCAGCGGGCTGGCGCTGGCACTGCTGATGGTCGCCCGGATGGTGACCCCAGCCGCGCTGGTCGTTCCGCTCTACGTGATCATGCAGACGCTCGGGCTTCTGAACTCCGTCACCGGCGTGATCGTCGGGGTGACCGTGCTCAACCTTCCGTTCGTGATCTGGATCCTCAAGCCCTTCTTCGAGACCGTCCCCCGCGAGATCGAGGAAGCAGCGGAGCTGGATGGATTGTCGCCCGTCGCGGTGTTCTTCCGGATCGTGCTGCCCCTGGCCCGCCCGGGGATCATGACAGCTGTCCTCTACAGCTTTCTCGCCGGCTGGACCGACCTGCTCTTCCCGATGACCTTCATCACCGACGACGAGGTGATGCCGCTGACGTCGAGCCTGCTGCAGATGCAGACCGGCTACAAGATCTATTGGGGGGAACTGATGGCTGGCGGCGTCGTCCTCACCCTTCCTGCCGTCATCCTCTGCTTCGCGCTGCAGCGCTACCTGCTGCGCGGGCTCCGCACCGGCTACTAGCCGCCATCCCGCACCAGGAGATCCACACCATGACAGGTTTCGACGCCGTCCGCTGGGGCAGCGCAACTGCCGCGTACCAGATCGAGGGTTCCGTCGACAGCGACGGACGCTGCCCGAGCATCTGGGACACCTTCGCCCGTACCCCCGGCGCGATCGTCCGCGGCGACACCGGTGACGTTGCGGCCGACATCTACCGGAACCCGCAGGCACTGCTCGACGCCGTCGACTGGCTCGACCTCGAGACCTACCGGCTGTCGATCTCCTGGTGCCGCGTCATCAGTGGGGCCGACGGGAGCACCAACCCGGCCGGAGTCGACTACTACCGCCGCCTCCTGGAGAGCCTGATCGCCGGCGGTGTCCGGCCGGTGGTCACGCTCTACCACTGGGACCTGCCGCAATGGCTCCAGGACCGCGGCGGGTGGACGCAGCTCTCCACGGCTGAGGCCTTCGATCACTTCGTCAGGAGCGCCGTTCGCGAGTTCGGTGACCTGGTCGAGGACTGGGTCACGACCAACGAGCCGTTCTGCGCCGCCTTTCACGGGCATCTGTCGGGGCTCCATGCCCCCGGGATCCGGGACGAGGCGACAGCGCTGCGGGTCGCCTACGTGCAGTTGCACGCTCATGGCCTCGCCCTCCGCTCGCTGAGGGCCACGGCACCTTCGGCCCGGGTGGGCCTGGCGATGAACCTTTCCGACCTGGAGCCGGCCAGCGCGTCCGCGGCGGACGTCGCAGCCGCCCGACGTGCGGACCTGGTCGAGAACCGGCTGTTCCTGGACGCGATCCTGCGCGGCCAGGTGCCCTCCGATGCGGCCGACTACTTCGGCGCCGACGTCCTCTCCGCCGCGCTGGACGGAATCGATCTCGACGCCGTTGCCGAGCCGCTCGACTTCCTCGGCGTCAACTACTACGAGCACAACGTCGTGCGTGCCGCGGCCGTCGGCAACGACCTCGTCGTGCGCGGCATCGAGAAGCTGCCGGTCGGCGAACCTCGCAGCGGCAACGGTGTGGCCGTCCGTCCGGACGGATTCACCCGCGTGCTGCTCCGGGTCGCCGGCCTCGCGCCCGACCTGCCGATCTGGGTGACGGAGAACGGCATCGGGCTGTGGGACTACCTGGACCCGGACGGCCACTGCAGGGATGTTGAGCGGGTCGCCTTCCTCGACGGATACACCGCCGCACTGGCGGACGCCATCGACCAGGGCGCTCGCGTCGAGGCGTACTACCACTGGTCGCTGATGGACACCTTCGAGTGGTCCTACGGCTACCAGCTGCGCTACGGCCTGTTCTACGTCGACTTCCCGACCGGTCGCCTCATCCCGAAGGCCGGCGCGGAACGCTACCGCGAGTTGATCAGGGGAGCGAAGGCCCTCCGTCCCGCAACCACGTTCGCGGTTCCGGCCTGAGGGCCCACCAGCCGCAGGGGACGCGCCGAACGGCCTCGACGCGTCCCCTGCCCCTCCTCCCGCTCCAGGCCACATGGACTCGGCGCCTTCCCGCTGATGCCTGCCAGAAGGTGGTCATCGACGAGAACCGCGACGCCCGAGTCCGGTACACCTCCGTCAGCAGACCGGATTTCGGGATCGGCCGGGTCGGAGCGCCACTCCCACGGCGGACGACTGGCTCCGCTGGCGCAAGGGGCCCGGCGTGGCCTGCGCGCCGGACGAACTCGACCTCATCGCCGCCACCCGGGGTGGCGACGACGTCGTCGTCCTCGTGGCCGGGGAGATCCATGAGGCCCGCGCACGCAAGGTGCCCGTCGCGGACACCGTCGGAGCCGGAGACTCGTTCATGGCCGGATTGGTCTCCGGACTGCTGGATGCGAATCTGCTCGGCAGCGCGGACTCCCGCGCCAGCCTCGAGACAGCCGGATGGCCTCAGGTCGCGCCGGCAGTGCACCGGGCCGTCGCCTGCTCGGCGATCACCGTGGGGCGGGCCGGCGCAAACCCGCCAACCCGACGTGAGCTCAGCTGAGTGAACAGCAGGCAAGCCCCGGAGTCCGGGTGCAGGCGTCGCGCTAATGGTTGTGGCGGTGATGGGCGTCCGGGTAGTGGGGGTGGGAGTGGGTCTGGGTGTCATGGACGTGCGCGTGCCGGTGGCGGGTGCCGGGCGGGACCGGCCCGTCGGGGTGCGGGTGTTGGTGGTGTCCGTCGTGGACGTGCCAGTGGGCGTGAGCGAGGGGTTCGTGGGTGTGGTCGTGGTCGTGGTGTTCGGTGAGGTGCAGCCAGACCCCCAGACCCATCAGGACGGCGGCTGCGGCGAGCGGCCAGGTGAGCGACTCCCCGAAAGCGAGGGCGAGCAGCGCTCCGAAGAACGGGGCGATCGAGAAGTACGCGCCGGCCCGGGCGGTGCCGACCTGACGCATCCCGACGATGAACAGTGCCAGGCTGACCCCGTAGGCGAAAAGCCCGACCAGCATGGCCACCGCGACCGAGGACGCCGGTGGCAGGGCGGCACCGACCGCGATGCCGAGGACGAGGTTGGTCGGGCCGGCGACGCAGCCTTTGACCGCGGCGATCCAGGTGGCGTCGTTGAGGGCGACCTTGCGGGTCAGGTTGTTGTCCAGTCCCCAGGCCAGGCAGGCGCCCAGCACGGCGAGGGCCGGCAGCGGGGTGCCGAGCGAGACCGCTGCCGGCACGCTGAGCAGGGCCGCGCCGGCAACGATGGCGAGCATCCCGAGCAGGATCCGCCGGTCGACGTGCTCACCGAACACCAACCAGGCCAGCCCCACCGTGAACACGGCTTCGGCGTTCAACAGCAGCGATGCGCCCGAGGCAGGCATCGCCGACAACCCCAGCATCAGCAACACAGGGCCGGCGACTCCACCGGACATGACCGCGCCGGCCAGCGGCCACCGGTCGGCCCGGGGGAGCCGAACCCCGGGAGTGCGGCGGATCAGCCGATAGGCCAGCAGGCCGGCGCCGGATCCGCAATACAGCAGACCGGCCAGCAGCCATGGGTTCACTGTGCCCAGCAGCACCTTGGCCAAGGGCGTCCCCGCGCCGAAGAGGACCGCCGAGGCCAGCGCGGCCTGCACCCCCCGGTTCGCCAGCCCTGCCCTCACCCTGACCCGCCTGTGTTCGACTGCGGACATCCTCCCACCCCGCCGGCGGCGCCCACCCAGCCCTTCCACGGGGTCGGCGTGCCGGCGGCGGCCTGCCGCCAGGCCGTTGCGGACCATCACGAGCGGGTCGCTGAGCGAGCTTCCCGCCTTCCCCGTCGAGATCCGGCAGGACGCGATCGAGCCGGGCCTCCCCCCGAATACGCCAGTGCGCCCGGCGCGCATCGACGTCCTTCGCCGGCGCCCGCCTCGCGAGGTGCGTGCGCTGCTCGGTTCGACCCTTCCTCAGTCGAGGAAGATGTCGGGCTGCAGGTCCGCATCCGGTGTCCCGGGCACGGCGGCATAGCCGGAGAAGTCGCTGAGCCCGGCGGCGCTGAGCACGTCCTCGACGATCAGGGACTGGCCGGTGTACTCCCGGCTGGCACGGCAGAGCACGAGGTGGGCGGCATCGGCGTAGAGCTCCGGCGTCCGGCTGGCGCGCACCATCTGCTCGCCGCCGAGGGCGAAACGGACCGCGGCGGTCGCGATCGTCGTGCGTGGCCACAGGGTGTTGGCCGCGACCCCGTCCCGGGCGAACTCCGCGGCGAGGCCGAGGGTGGCCAGGGTCATCCCGTACTTGGCGAGCATGTAGCCGGGGAACGCGCCGAGCCACCGCGGGGCGAGGTTGAGCGGCGGTGAGAGGGAGAGGATGTGCGGGTTCGGGGCCGCTCGCAGCCAGGGCAGCGCGGCCCGCGACAGCATGAAGGTTCCGCGCACGTTGACGTCCTGCATCAGGTCGTAGCGCTTCTCGGTGAGTTCGAGCGTGCCGGACAGGTCGATCACGGACGCGTTGTTCACCACGATGTCGATCCCGCCGAACGCTCCGGCCGCCGCCGCCACGGCCCGCGCGATGTCGGCGTCGGAGCGGACGTCGCCCACGATCGGCAGGGCATGCCCGCCCGCGGCCTCGATCGCTGCGGCGGCGGTGTGCACGGTGCCCTCGAGCTTGGGGTGCGGGGTGTCGGTCTTGGCGAGCAGCGCAACGTTCGCGCCGTCCCGGGCCGCGCGCACCGCGATCGCGAGCCCGATCCCGCGGCTACCGCCGGAGACCAGCAGGGTCCGGCCGGCCAGGGAGGGCATCTCAGTGCTTCCGGGCCGCGACGAATGCGGCGACTCTGGACCGCGCGTCAGCGGAGTCGAACGCCCGGCCGATGGTGGTGGCCTCGTCGGTGAGGCTCGCGGCGAACGGACGGGACGCGGCGGCGCGGACGAGGCGCTTGGCCTGGCCGTAGGCGTCGGTGGCTCCCGTCAGCCAGGCGCGTGCGATCCCCTCGGCCCGAGCGGCCAGCGCTTCCGGCGCGACCACTTCTGCGACGAGTCCCCACTCGCGCGCGGTGGTGGCGTCGAGGGCCAGGTCGGACAGCAGCAGCTGCAGCGCCCGGGTCTCGCCGATCGCGCGGGGTAGCAGGGCGGACGCACCCAGGTCGGGGGTGAGCCCGATGTCGGCGTACTTCGAGACGAACCGTGCCGCGCTGGTCGCGACGACGTAGTCGGCGGTGAGCATCAGTCCCAGGCCGCCGCCGGCCACCACTCCCTGGACGGCCGCCACCACCGGCTTGGCCGAGTCCAGCAGTGCCCGGCTGCCCTCGTTGACGACCTCCGCCAGCCGGGTCAGGGCCGCGCCGCCCTCACCGGAACGCGCCATGTGCACCACGTCGCCGCCCGCGCAGAACGCCGTACCGGCCGCGTCCAGCAAGATGGCTCCGACCTGGGGGTCCGCTACCGCGGCCAGCGCCACCTCTCGCCAGCGCGCGGCCATCTCGGCGTCGACGGCGTTGAGCGAGCCGGGTCGGTTCAGCGTGATGCGGGCCAGGCCACCGGTGATCTCGAACCGGATGGTGTCGCCCGCGGGACTAGTGGTCACACCATCAGAGTAGGGCGGCGACCCGGGGACGGTTCGCGGGCACTCCGCGTCCCCCCGATGCCCAGCCGGGCCCCACCGGACATCCCGGGCAGGTAGGGACCGTCCGGTCCGCCCCCGGATGGGACACGCGGTGACGACATGCCCGGACGTGCCTTCGCGAAGGTCGAAGCTGGACCCCGTACGTTGACGCAAGGTGGGAGCAGGGCCGTGGCAGACATCGAGCAGTTCGAACAGGCGCTCAGGCGGTTGGGGGTGCGACGCGCGGACGAGCTGGCCGCCGGCTGGGCCGGCCACGGCTTCACCCCGGACGAGATGGTGGCCTGGCTGCACGCGGGCGTCGGGGTGGACGAACCCCACATCGCCGCCGCCATGGTTGCGGCGGAGTGGTCTCCTGCCCAGGCGGCCCGCCGGGTGGTGGCCGGTGAGCAGCTGACGTTCCTGGAGGCCGTCCGGGCGCACCCCAACGGCGCCACCTACGCCCGCGAACTGCGCTGGATGGCCGGCTGACCCGCGCCCTCAGCTGGCGCGCTGCCTGGTCACAAGGCCCAGGTCGATGCGTCCGATGCTGCGCAGAGCCGGCACCTGGCTGACCAGCCCGACCGCAAGGATCGCGGCCGCAGTGATCACGAAGGTGGTCGGCCTGATCCGCAGGTCGAACTGGAACAGGTCGGAGGAGAACGACGACATGAAGGCCGCCGCAGTGGCATAGCCCAGCGCCAGGCCGACAATCCGCGCGTACTGCCGGTGGTCGCCGACCTTCATCGCGGTCTCGCCGACCGTGCGGGCGCTGGCTGCGGCGACCCCGTCCAGGCGGCGCCCCTCGTCCGCGATCTGGCCGGCCGGCCCGCCGGTGGCGATCAGGTCCGCCATGGCGAGCCGGTCGTACAGGCCGCGGTAGGACGCCGTGAGCGACCCGAACGCGTCATAGGAAGCTCCGAACAGCGCGACACCGAGGGCGACCGTCACCGTGAGCGCGAGATCTCACCTGACCCCACAGAAAGTTCAGCTAGATTAACTTTCGTGAAGAACGGTGCCCTGGCGACCCCCGTCGCCGATGTCGAGGCGGCTGAGCCGCATCGACGCCGGTGGTCCTGGCTGTGGGGACCGGCCTTCGTCGCCGCGATCGCCTACGTCGACCCGGGCAACGTCGCCGCGAATCTGACCGCGGGCGCCCGCTACGGCTACCTGCTGGTCTGGGTGCTGGTGATGGCCAACGGCATGGCCGTCCTCGTGCAGTACCTGTCGGCGAAGACCGGCCTGGTCACCGGCTCCAGCCTGCCCGAACTCCTCGGTGCGCGGCTGGGTGGGAGGTCGCGCATCCTCTACTGGCTGCAGGCCGAACTCGTTGCCGCGGCCACCGATCTCGCCGAGGTCCTCGGCGGCGCCATCGCGCTGCAGATCCTGTTCGGTGTGCCCCTGGTGCTCGGCGGTGTGATCGTCGGTGTGGTCTCCATGCTCGTGCTGGCGATCCAGACCCGGCGCGGGCAGCGCCCCTTCGAGTACGTGGTGATGGGGCTCCTGCTCGTGATCACGATCGGCTTCATGGCCGGGCTGTTCGTCACCGGCGTCTCCTGGTCGGAGGCGGCGGCGGGTCTGGTGCCCAGGTTCGACGGCGGGCAGACGGTGCTGTTGGCGGCCAGCATGCTGGGTGCCACGGTGATGCCGCACGCCATCTACGTCCATTCCGCGCTGGCCAGGGACCGGCACGGGCATCGGCGCGACGAGTTGCCCCGCATGCTGCGCGCGACCCGCTGGGACGTGATCGCGTCCATGGTGGTGGCGGGAGCGGTGAATATCGCCATGCTGCTCCTCGCCGCGGGAAACCTGCAGGGTGTCGGGGGGACCGACTCCATCCAGGGGGCCAACGAGGCGATCAGCAGCGCCCTCGGTCCGACCGTCGGCGTCCTGTTCGGCATCGGGCTGCTGGCCTCGGGCCTGGCGTCCACCTCGGTCGGGTGCTACGCGGGCGCGACGATCATGTCGGGCCTGCTCCGGATCCGGATCCCGATGCTGGTGCGGCGCGCGGTCACCCTCGTCCCCGCGCTGGTCATCCTCGCGCTCGGCGTCAACCCCACCTGGGCCCTCGTGCTCAGCCAGGTGCTGCTCAGCCTCGGCATCCCGTTCGCCCTGATCCCGCTGGTGCGGCTGAGCAGCGACCGCGGGCTGATGGGAAGCCACGCCAACGCGACCCCGCTGCGGGTCGCAGCCTGGCTCGTCGTCGGGCTGATCGTGCTGCTCAACCTCGCGCTGGTCGTGCTCAGCGTCATGGGGCTGGGCTGATGGAGATCGACGACCTCACCCCGATCGCCCAGGACTACCTGAAGGTGATCTGGTCCGCGGTCGAATGGGGCGAACCGCCGATCACGACGAAGGCGCTCGCCGAGCGCTTCGCCACCAGCCAGGCCAACGTGTCCGGCACCATGCGCCGGCTCGAGGCGCAGGATCTGGTCAGCTACGAGCCGTACAAGCCGGTCGTCCTCACCGAGCTCGGGCAGCGGCTGGCCCTCGGCATGGTGCGCCGCCACCGCCTGATCGAAACCTTTCTCGCCCAGGTGCTGGGCTACGGCTGGGAGGAGGTGCACGAGGACGCCGAGCGGCTCGAGCACGCCGCGTCGGAGCGTTTTCTCACCCGCATCGACGAGATCCTCTCCCACCCCACGACCGACCCGCACGGCGACCCCATCCCGACCGCCGACGGACGCTGGGAATCGCAGGCGGGCGCGATCCGGCTCGCGGAGGCTGAGCCCGGCGGTTACCGGGTGGCCCGGGTCGACGACAGCGACCCCGGCCGGCTGTCGCGGTTGCGTGTGCTGCGGGTCGCACCCGGAGTGAGGCTGGTGGTGAGCGATCGGCGCTCGGCGATTGCCCTGGCTGATGGCACGCCAATCGAGCTCGTCCCCGACGACCTGGATGCCGTCAGGGTGCGGCCGGACGGCGGCGCAGCGCCGCAGGGGTCGCCCCCGGCCGTGCCAGACTGAGCCATGCGCTCGCGTCCGTGGCTCAACCGTCTGCTCATGCCGGCGGCGGTCCTCCTCTTCTACTCGCTCGTCCCGGTCGGAGACGGCGGCACGCCGTTCGGCCAGGCGATCGGAATGCTCGTCGCCGTCGCCAGCGTCGTCGCGGTCGCCTACGTCGTGGCGAGCGAGTTCCGCCGCTCCGAGCGGCGGCTGCAGCCGGTGCACCTGATCCTTGCTCTTGAACTGGTCCTCGTCGGCTTCGCCCTGGCCTACTACGTCCTCGCGGTGAACCACCCCGGCGAGTTCATCGGGATGAAGACACGGCTCGACGCGCTGTACTTCTCCCTGACCACGATGTCCACGGTCGGCTATGGCGACATCAGTGCCACCGGCCAGCTGGGACGCCTGGTCGTCGCCGTCCAGCTCGGCTTCAACCTGGTCTTCGTCGCAGCGCTGGTCGGGCTCTTCCAGGAGGGTCTGAAGACGCGCGCGCACCGCGTGGCCGGACCCGACGAACCCGGCGACCACTGAGCGGGGCCGCGTTCAGGGTCTCGCCGGGAGGTCCCTGCTGCCGCCCAGCACCAGGGTGATCCGCGCATCGATTCCGACCAGCCCGGCCTCGTCCAGCCTCTCCCGCAACCCGGTCTCCTGGATCGTCGGAGGGGGCCCGAGCGCCACGATCCGCAGGGTGCCCTGCCGGAAGGTGATGTCGCTGATCTGCCACCCCTGTGACTGCGCCCACTCGTTCGCCGCCGGGGCGGCCCGGGCGAGCACAACCTCCTGCTGCGCGACCAGCGCGCTGCCGATCCCGAGCGGGATGGCCAGCACCAGCACCGAACCGAGGGCGGTGACCAGCGCTCCGCGGCGAAGCTGACCCACCTTGACGTGCAGGGCGATCGCCGCGGGACGCACCCGGTAGGCGAGGAAGATGATCGTGCCGGTGGCGATGATCGCGGTGACGTTGGTGCCGAACAGCAGCAGCGCGCCCAGTGCCTGTTGGGGCGCGCCGGACTCCAGGGTCAGGCCGACCACGGCCAGCGGCGGGACCAGGGAGATCGCGATCGCGACCCCGGGCAGGGTGTCGGAGATGTCCGAGCGCACCATGGCGAACGCGCCGACGACGCCGGTGGCGAGCGCGGCCAGCAGGTCGATCAGCCGGGGGCTCACCCGGGCTGCGATCTGGGCATTGGTGTCGGCGACCAGCAGGGCGTGCGAGGTCAGGCCGATCAGGTAGGCGATCAGGATCACGGACGCCGCCCCACCGATCACCATGCCGAGGTTCTTCAGGATCAGCCGCCGGTCGGCCAGCACCACAGCGAGGGCCGTGCCGAGGATCGGGGTCATCAGGGGTGCGACGATCATCGCCCCGATCACGGTGGCGGTCGAGTCGGCCATCACGCCCGCGCTCGCGATGATCGTGGACAGCACGATCAGCACCCAGAAGGCGGACAGCTTGTTGCGGCGATCCGATCCCTCGGTCACCAGCAGCTTCGACATCATGCGGTCCACGTCGGACGTGGAGACCCGGCCTCGTCCGCCGGTCACGGCGGGCATGTCTGCGCTCACGCAGACATCATGCCGTCGACGCGCTCGCCTCCCCGGCAGGCACACGGGCATCGATGACGAGCCGGGTCAGCAGCCCTACCACCGCGCCGAGGATCGCGGGGACGGTCACGGCCGGCCCCGCTGCCAGCGTGAGCATGGTCGCGAGCAGCACCCCGGTGAACGGCAGCCGCATCGAGCCGGCCGCTGCTGCCGCGATCGCCGTGGCGGCGAGGGCCGGGATCCCTTCCAGGCCCACCACCATCGCCCCGACCGACGCGAGGATCGCGCCGAGGGCGATGGAGGGGAACATCAACCCGCCCTTGAAACCGCCACCGAGGCAGGCGACGTAGCCGACGAACTTGCCCAGGCCGATCAGGGCTGCCACGCCCAGCGAGGACAACGCGAGGTAGTCGACCATCGAGGTCTGGCCGGCGAAAAGGACGAGCTCGGGAGACTGGCCCGTGATCAGGCTGACCAGCACGGCGGTCAGGCCGGTCACCGCGCCGGCCGCCAGCAGCACCGGAAGCTGCGCCTTCCGACCGGCCTTGAGCACCTGGCCACCGAGCCGTTGGGCGAACACCGCGACCGCGGCCACCGCCACAGCGAGCACGACACCGATCAGGAGGTCGACCATCCGCACGTTCGGGTACGGCGCAAGGGTCGGGATCTGCAGCTTGACGTAGCCGAGGCCGGTCCAGGGCCCCAGTCCGGTCTGCAGCAGGTAGCCGCTGCCCAGCCCGGCCAGCGCAGGGATGAGCACGGCCGGACGCGCGACCTGGGTACCCGCGGCCAGTGCGAGTTCCAGCAGCAGGATCAGCGTGACCAGCGGATTGCCCAGCACCGCGCCTGCTGCGGCCATCGCACCCACCAGCGCCATCACCTGGCGCGCAGGACTGTTCGGCGAGCGCACCAGCGCCAGTCCGGACGCGGTGCCGATCGCCAGCAGCGGGGCCTCCGGGCCGAGCACCGCGCCGAAGACGAGGCTGGCCAGCGCCGCCAGCACCACGGATCCGAGTTCTCTCGGGCCGATGTCGAGCCCGAACCCGTCCATGGGCCCGTGCCCGCCGTGGCCGGGCAGCCTGATCGCGCCCCAGGTCAGGACGGCGCCGACCACCGGGAGCCCCAGAGCCATCCACCAGGGGATGCCGTGCAGGCCGAGTGACTCGGGGAGGCTGTGCCACAGAGCGTGGGTGAGGTGGTGCTGGAGCGCGACGAAGGCGGACGCGCCCGCGCCCGCGACCAGACCCACGACGAGGCCCCACAGCGTGAGCCTGCCGAGGGCGCCGGCACCGACCGGCGAAGCATCAACAGCCGTCATGTCTCCCCCTCGCAGATTGGGCAGCAAGCTACCGCAAGACCGCCCCGGGCGGTGGGTTAGGGTGAGCCGCAGGCGATGGATCCCGCCCAGGCTCGTCCCGAACCGCCGGTCGGCTGATGGATCCTCTGTGAGGCAGGGGGGTCTGGTGGCTCCCGATCCTGGAGGTGAGATGGTGTTCGGCAGAGTGCCGCAACCGAGCCCGCAGCGCATGGTGCCGGTGCCCGGGCATCCGATCGTGGTCGGCGTGATCCCCGGCCAGCCCGCACTCGTCGCGCTCACCGCGGCCGCCTGGTCGGACGCACTCGGGGGCGTGCCGATCTACTTCGGCTACTCCGATCCCGAGCGGATCGTTGACGCCGAGTACGCCGACGGCACCGTGCGGCACTCCGACATCGATCCCGACCAGGCCGACGACGGGTGGGAGGAGCGGGAGCGGGAGATCCGCGCCTTCCTCGCCGGGGTGCTGGGCGACCACAAGGGTCCCTGGGAGTTCCGCTACCTGGCCGGACGCGCCGACCGGGCGCTCACCCACCTGGCCCGCGCAGTGGACGCCTCGGTGATCATCGTCGGCGCGAAGCACCCCTCCTCCACCGAGCGGGTGCGGGAGTTCCTGGCCGGCTCGGTCGCCGTCCGGCTCACCCGGCACCAGCACCGGCCGGTGCTGATCGTGCCGCTCGCGGTGATCGACTGGAAGGCGCCGACCAAGTGGTAGGGGATGCCCCCGGCCATACAATCCCCGGCCTGCGGATGCTCCGGATCCCGGTGCGGCCGGCATGGCTGGGGGTGATCGGCCTGGGTGGCGCGGCCGGAACGGCCACTCGGGCCTGGCTGGAGGCCCTGTTCCCGGCCGGCCCGGGACAGTGGCCGTGGACCACGTTCTGGGTGAACCTCAGCGGCGCGCTGCTGCTGGGGGTCCTGCTGGAGGTGCTTGCCGAGACCGGACCCGACCGTGGCTGGCGCCGGGGTGTCCGGCTCGGGGTAGGCACCGGGTTCATGGGTGGCTACACCACCTACAGCTCCTTCGCGGTCGAGACCTTCGTCCTGCTGGACTCCGGCGCGTTGCTGGTCGGGGTGGGCTACGCGGTCGGCAGCGTCGTGCTGGGCCTGACCGCCGCGTTCGCGGGTGCGCGCGCGGTGCGTCGGCTGTTCCGGCGCTACCGGCGTGCGCGGGGGGCGATCACGTGACCCCGCTGTTCGTCGCCCTTGCCGGGGGGCTCGGCGCCGTCACCCGCTTCGTGGTGGACGCCGAGATCGGACGCCGCGTGAGGAAGTGGGGCATCCCGCTCGGGACGGCGCTGATCAACGTGTCCGGATCGTTCCTGCTCGGCCTGATCGTCGGCTGGTGGACCTTCCACACGGGGGATCCCGGGCTCAAGGCCGCGCTGGGCACCGGCTTCATGGGTGGCTACACGACGTTCAGCACCGCCTGCGTGGAGGCGGCCCGGCTCGCCAGGGCGGATCGTCGCTGGACCCTCCTGGTGCACGCCGGCGGAACGCTGGTGCTCGGTGTCGCCGGGGCCGCGCTGGGCTTCTGGCTCGGCAGCGTCCTCCCCTGAACCCGTGGATGGTGAGGGTCTCGACGGCGCCCTGAGGGTCATTCTGTGAATCCTGAGAGGACTCTGGGAATTCCCTCAGGGCAATGTTAACATCCCCGTACGATTCCCCCCCGAGGATCGAGGGATCCGGGTGCCCCTTCACCCGTTCAAGGACCTGCCATGCGCTCGCCCCTCGTTCGCCGCTCCCGCGGCCGCTCGCTCGGACTCGCGATCGCCTGGACGCTCGCGCTGGTGCTCGGCGCCACCACGGCGAGCGCTGTGAGTGCACCGCAGGCTGCCGCGGCCACCGCCGTCTCGGGCAGCCGGCCCAAGATCTCGGACAAGACGCCGCGAGTGGGTCAGACGCTGAGCGTCTCCCGGGGGACCTGGACGCCGTCGAGCGCGACGTTCTCCTACCAGTGGTACCTCGACTCGGTGGCGATCGAGGGGGCGGACGCCTCGACCTACACCGTGCTCCCCACGGATCTCGGGCACCGCCTCAAGGTATCCGTCACCGGCCAGGCCGAAGGCCTGACCTCCCTGAAGCGGACGTCCTACTCCACCTACAAGGTCGCGCGTGGCTACTTCACCAAGCCCCCGCTGACCATCGACGACACCACCCCGGTCGTCGACCAGGTGCTCACCGCGACGGTCGGCACCTGGAAGCCGAGCCCGGAGCGGGTCAGCTACCAGTGGTACAAGGTGTCCTCGTCGGGCAAGACCTACAAGCTCTACGGTGCGACCGCTCCCACCTACACCGTGCCGGCGGCGGTCAAGGGCTACCAGCTGAAGGTGAAGATCTGGGCGAGCGCCACCGGCTACTACACCCGTTCGGTCACCTCGGCGCGGACGTCGAAGGTCGTCCAGCACAGCTTCTCCTCGAAGCCGGCGCCCCTGATCACCGGCACCGCGAGCCTCGGCTCCACCCTCTCCGCCGACCCGGGCACCTGGGTGCCGGTCGCGGACAAGCTGGCCTACCAGTGGAAGCGGAGCGGTTCGGTCATCTCCGGCGCCACCGGTTCGACCTACACGGTGACCGACGCCGACCTCGGCGCCCGTATCACGGTGACGGTCACGGCCACTCGATCCGGCTACGCCACCGCGGCGGTCACGTCCGCGGCGGTGACGCCGCTGGGCCCGAGCAGCGACCTGCACGTCGGGACGTTCAATCTCTCGGGGATGAACAACGACTCCAAGGCGTCCGGTGACCAGGCGGTGTGGGCCAAGCGCATGCCCAGGGTGGTCGCCCAGATCCTCGGCGAGCAGTCGGACGTGGTCGGGCTGCAGGAGGCATACCAGGGCACCACATACCCCCAGTACACCCAGTTGAGGGACGCGCTGAACGACGCCGGCGGCACCTACCAGGTCACCGATCTCGACAAGACGACGTCCGCGGCCACCCGGATCATCTACAACACGAGCACGGTCAAGCTCCTGACCCACGGCGCCTACGCCTACAACGCCCAGACGGCGGGCAAGACCACCAGGTATCTGGTCTGGGCGACGTTCCGGCAGCTCTCCAATGGGAAGGAGTTCTTCTTCGCCGACACCCACCTCGACCCGTACACGGTGGCGTCCAAGGAGGCCGAGTGGTGGGAGTTGGTGAAGAAGATTCCGCAGCTCAACACCGGCAACCTTCCGGTGGTCTCGGTCGGTGACTTCAACGCGTCGAAGTTCACCAGCTACACCGCGCAGCTCCTGCCGGCGATGAAGGCCGCCGGCTTCGGGGACGTGATGAACCAGGAGTACACGGTGAACCCGCCGAAGGGGATCCGGGCGGAGAACGTCGTGAACGGCTGGATCAACTCGTTCAACGACTTCCGGCGTGACGTGACGCAGTACGCCTACGAGACCCGGCGGGACAAGATCGGCAACGGCATTGACTGGATCTTCGCGACCAACTCGCTGCGGGTGAAGCAGTGGAAGGTCGTGATCGACTTCAATCCCACGACGCTGCAGATCAACGGCGTGATCCCGTCCGACCACAACATGATCAGCGCGATCATCGTCCTGTAACGCCGGGGCCGCTCCCGACCTCCCCATCCCGCTCGCACCGCCATCCCTTGCTGCCTGCCCGAATCTCTCCCCGAACGGTCACCCGAAAGGGGGACATCCCGGGTAGAGTGCAGGCAACACCGCGTCGGGGGGCGCTGAGGTGAGGGGGATCGGTGGACGACCGGAACGAACGCGAGTTCGAAGTCGAGGTCAAGCCCGGGTTCGTTGTCACGATGATCGGGCTGGTGCTTGTCTACGCCCTGTTCAATGTCGTCGCCACCGTCCGGTTGGGCGCCCCGGTCTCGTTCCTGCAGTCTTTGAACTGGGGAGCCTCGGTCACGGTCCTGGTCCTGCTCGGCACCATGTTCCACGAGTTGGGGCACGTCCTCGCCGGGGTGGCGGCCGGCCACCAGTGGACGAAGGCCGTGCTCAACGGCGCGGGCATGGGAGTGGTGATCGAGCCCAGGCCGCGTGGCTGGGACCGGGTCCTGCGCAGTGTGGCCGGGCCGCTCGCGCACTTCGTCTTCGCCCTCCCGCTGCTCGCGGTCGCCGTTTCGTCCGTTCCGGCGGGCCTGACCAACCTCGCGGTCGCACAGACCTCGATCTGGTGGGTCGCCGGAGTCAGCTCCCTCTTCCTCGCGGCGTTCAACCTGCTGCCCCTGCCGGGATTTGACGGCGGGAAGGCGATGGACGGCGTGCGCGAGGTGATGGGTCACCGTCGCGCCGTGGTCGGCGGCGGACGGTTCGTGAAGACCTGACGTCGTTGGTGGTTCCCCTCTGGTGGTCGGCGCCACTGTGATGGCAGAGTTGTCCGTCAGGAAAGCTTCAGCGGTCCGCCGACTCGGTGCACCCATCCTCGCCCGCTGACGAGACCCCGCAAGGGGGGACCGGTCGCGTTCTGGGGAGCGGGCGCGACCGGTTTCGTATGCATGCTGTGTGCTCCGACACCGTTCATCCAGGACAGGAATTCCCCATGCCCCAGGCCAGCGCCTACGCCATCGACGGCCCGACCGGCCGCTTCTCCCGCACGACCATCGAGCGCCGCGAGCCCGGCCGCACCGAGGTGCTGTTCGACGTGGCGTACGCCGGCATCTGCCACTCCGACATCCACACTGCCCGTGGCGAGTGGGGCCCGACCACCTACCCGCTGGTGCCGGGGCACGAGATCGCCGGCGTCGTGCGCGAGGTCGGCACCGACGTGACCAGGTTCGCCGTCGGCGACCGCGTCGGGGTGGGCTGCTTCGTCGACTCCTGTGGGGAGTGCGAGCAGTGCCGGGCAGGGGACGAGCAGTTCTGCGACGGGCCGGGCGGGACGATCTGGACCTACAACGCGATCGGCAGGGACGGCGTCCCGACCGCGGGCGGCTATTCGACCTGCTTCACCGTCGAGCAGGACTACCTGTGCCGGATCCCCTCCTCGATCGAACTGGCGAACGCCGCACCCCTGATGTGCGCGGGCATCACGCTCTACTCCCCACTCAAGCGCTGGGGCGCGGGCCCCGGCAAGCGGGTGGCGATCGTCGGCATGGGTGGGCTCGGCCACATGGGCGTCCAGATCGCCGCAGCGTTCGGCGCCGAGGTGGCTGTGATCAGCCAGACCCGCTCGAAAGAGGCGGACGGCCGACGGTTTGGTGCTACAGAGTACTACGCGCTCTCGGAGCCCGGCACATTGAAGGGGCTGCGCAAGAGCTTCGACCTGATCATCAGCACGGTATCCGGAGACCAGAACCTGAACAGCCTGCTCGGTTGCCTGCGGACCGGCGGCGCTCTGGTGGACGTCGGCCTGCCCGAGCACCCGGTCCAGCTCAGCCTCGGTGCGCTGGTCGGCCAACGACGAATCCTCGCCGGCTCGCAGATCGGCGGGATCGCGGAGACCCAGGAGATGCTCGACTTCTGCGCGGCGCACGGGCTCGCTGCCCAGGTCGAAGTGATCGGCGGGGAGGACATCAACGACGCCTACGACCGCGTGGTCGCCTCCGACGTCCGCTACCGCTTCGTCATCGACACCGCGACCTTCTGACGAGAAGCTCCTACACCGCGGCGTCCGCGACGGCCCTGAGCACCGGCTGGAGCTCCAGCCACCACTGTTCCTTGGGCCGGCGGTAGCGGACGTCCATCTCCGCCATCATCTGGGCCACAGGGAATGCCGTGACCTTCGACTTCACCAGACCCAGGTAGCGGCTCTCGCTGCTGCCTGCCGCGAACTCGGCCGAGAGCAGGTCTAGCGCGCGAGAGACCAGACGGACGGCGAGCAGCCGGTCGAACGGGGTGGGGCACCCGCCCTGCTGGACATGGCCAAGGATCGTCTGGCGGACGTCGTAGAGACCCTGCCCCTCCTGCTCGAGCAACCGGGCGAGGAAGTCGGTGGTGTAGAGGGGATTGGCGTTCTCGTTGCGGATCGCGAGGAACAGCCGCCGCCCGGACGCGAAGCTGTTGCGCAGCCACTCCAGGTCGTCCTGCAGCGCGTTCAGGCTGATCCCGTCCTCGTGCAGATAGACCCGCTCGGCGCCCCCGGACAGGGCGCCCATCAGGGCGAGGTAACCGCAGTAGCGGCCCATCGTCTCCACGACGAAGGCACGCTTGGCCGCGCTGCCGGACATCTTGATCCGGTCGACCGCCTCGGTGACCACGTTGAGGGCGGTGTCGGCGCCGATCGCCAGCTCCGAGCCCGGCAGGTTGTTGTCGATGGATGCCGGGACGCACACCACCGGCAGCCCGCAGGCGGGGAACCGCTCCGATTCGCGGTGCATCAGTTCCACGGCCTGGTAGCCGTTCCAGCCGCCGATCATCAGCAGGGCGTCGATCCGGTGGTCCTCGATCGCGCGGCTGATCCGGTACAGGTCCTCGACCCCCGGCACCGTGCGCCGTAGGCCGAGGTTCGCGCCGCCGTCGGTGAGCCAGCCCTCGACCTCACCCCAGGTCAGTTCGGTGACGTCGCCGTCCCGCAGGCCGGGGAAACCGCCCTGCACGCCCAGCATGGTGTAGCCGCGGCTGATCCCGATCCGGACGGCGTCGCGCGCCGCGGCGTTCATGCCGGGGGCGAGGCCACCGGCATGGATGATCGCGACCCGCTTCGACTCCTCCGGGGCGTCGATCCGGCTCGGCTCGACCATCTCGGCGAAGATCCGGTTCGCCTCGATGAAGGAGCCCCCGCGCAGTTCCATGGCGGCCTGGTAGTCGCCGGAGGCGATCAGGTCCGGCACCTGCCGCGTCTTCGCGACGGCCTCGACCAGGGGCACCCGCGAAACCCGGTTGCCGCGGAAGCCGATCACCGGACCGGCGGTGCCCGGCTCGGCGGACAGCACCTCCAGGACGGCTTCGTAGCCCAGCCAGGTGGACGCCCAGCGGTCGTACGCGCTGGGGGCGCCACCACGCTGCACGTGGCCGAGGATGGTCACGCGGGCGTCCTCGTGCAGCCGGTCCTCCAACACCTGGCGCACGTAGGCCGACGTGATCGGTGTGCCCTTCCGGTCGCAGGCGCCTTCGGCCACCACGACCATGGAGTCGCGGCGTCCGGCCGCCCGCCCCCGCCGCAGGGCCTCGCACATGGTGTCCTCCCAGCCCTCGGCCGGCGGCAGCTCGGGGATCAGGACGTAGTCGCACCCGCCGGCGATCGCGCTCATCAGGGCGAGGTAGCCGCAGTGGCGTCCCATCACCTCGACGACGAAGCTGCGCTGGTGACTGGCCGCGGTGCTGGCGAGGGCGTCGATGGCGTCAACGATCCGGTGCAGGGCGGTGTCGGCGCCGATGGTCATGTCGGTTCCGACCAGGTC
>Ga0334882_1001039_pt1 | contig 36326 bp, 29 predicted proteins | sample GraSluR1_MG_5_FD_207226 | JGI IMG/M metagenome (GOLD analysis project Ga0334882, IMG submission 207226) | Sludge microbial communities from methane-producing bioreactor in Wageningen University, Netherlands - Granular Sludge_15_04-R1 | ecosystem: Engineered > Bioreactor > Anaerobic >... | reverse complement strand
ACAAAGGATACTTATGAATCTTGCAAGAGAGAGACTGGAATATAGAGTTGAAGTATACCATGGGCATTGCACTTTGAATGATATAAAAATATATTCGGAATCAGCCCGTAAACTGAAGGTTGATGTAGTACTAGGTGTAGGAGGAGGAAAGGTAATTGATATGGCAAAGACCATAGGTGATAGGACAGGTAAGCCTGTAATTGCTATTCCTACTGTAGCTACAAGTTGTGCTGCGTGTTCCAATATTTCCATAATATATGATGATACCGGAAGATATATTGATTATGTCAGGCTAAAGAAATTACCTGAACTTATATTGACGGATATAGATTTAATACTTGAATCATCCATACGATATCTAAATGCAGGTATAGGTTATGCAATGTCAGTTTTTAAATATTTTGATCATGTGAAACAAGACGAATATCCGGTTAACATACTGGAGAAGTATATTGAAGGATTGTATGAAGAACTGGATGAAAACATTGATGATGAATGTTACAGAAAATTGATAGATTCAATCATAGTATTATCCGGAATGAGGCAAAATCATGATATAGTTGATAACTCAATTGATATATGTAATTATGTAGTCAATAACATGACATATATTTCCGATACAAGGTATAGCCTATATGGTGAAAAAACTAGTTTTGCACTTGTTGTTCAATTTGTTCTTGAAAACAGGAGCAAAGATGAAATATTCAAGGCTATTGATATATTTACCAAGATTGGTTTACCTGTTACATTAAGTCAGCTTGGAATAAAATATGGATCTAAAATTAAAATATCAGGTATCAAGGATAATATTCATTTAAAATTCCGTGATTATGAAAAGGAAAACATTATTGAGAAGGCAATAATTAAAGCAGATGAGATGGGCAATGAATACTTGGGAAAAAAGAGTAGTGGCAATGATCAAATTCTGAATGCAATTATTTAAAATAAAAAACAATGTACAGACTCAAAATTTGTACATTGTTTTTTAATGGTGTTAATGTTTCCTTGCAAAATGGAGCTTATCTAATATTTTCTTTTTTAGTATTGTAAACTCCAGATCAGTTCTATCCCGGGGCCTTTCAAGATTTATATCTATGATTGATTCTATCTTTCCGGGACGCGGTGTCATAATTACGGCTCTGTCACTCAGATAAATTGCTTCATCTACGTCATGGGTAACCAGTATCATTGTGGTACCTCTTCTCTGCCATAATTCAATAAGTTTGTCCTGAAGGTCCATTCTTGTAAATGCATCCAGTGCCCCAAGAGGCTCATCCAGGAGAAGTACTTTTGGATCATTTATAAGTGCTCTGGCAAGAGAAGCTCTTTGAGCCATACCTCCTGAAACCTGATGGGGATATGAATTTTCAAATCCCTCAAGTCCGGTAAGTTTTATATATTCATGAATTTTATCTTTGCTTTCTTTATATATTTTTCGTGCTTTCAGTCCTGCAGCAATATTATTTTCTATTGTTTCCCAGGGAAAAAGATTTGCCTGCTGAAAAACATATCCTCTTTCAAAACTGGTGTCATTTATTTTGTCATTATCAATAAACAGTTCACCGGATTGAGGTTTGTCAAGTCCTGCTATCAATCTCATCAATGTTGTTTTGCCGCATCCTGACGGTCCTACAAGTGAAATGAATTCTCCGGCTCTAATGTCAAGATTTATATTTCTGAGGGCTTCTACAAGGTTGCCGGTTGCATCTATATATATTCTGTTTACATCCTTTATTTTAATAGAAGCATTATTTGCAACGGAGGATTTTATCATTTCAAAAGCCCCCTTTGCCATATAAGTACTCTGTCTCTGATTTTAAATATTATCGCAAGTACTATTGAGAAAACTACCGCCATTATAACTATTGCAGCATAAACTTTTGCATAATTGGACCAACCTTTGGCCCAGTTTATATACCATCCAAGCCCAGCCTCGGCGCCAAGCATCTCTGAAACTACGAGTGTGGTGAAGGAAAGTCCCGTCGCAGTGTAGATTCCAGTAAATATTGATGGCATTGCACCTGGAATAGCTATTTTGAATATGAGGAACTTTTCATCTGCACCTAAAGTTTTAGCTGCCTCAAAATAGGATTTGGGTATGTTTTCTATACCGCCGCATGCCATGAAGGCTACAGGAAACCACACACAGAGTACAATTAAAAATACTTCGGAAATCAAGGTTGAAGGAAATAATGACATTGCAACTGGTATCCATGCAACTGCAGGTACAACACCTATAATTTTAAGAACAGGGAAGAACCAATAATACCATTGTTTGTACCAGCCAATTAAAATTCCGGAAACAAGTCCCAAAAGAGTACCTGCAACGAAGCCAAGTACTAAAAGTCGCATGGAATAAAGTGTACTTATTAAAAGTGTGCCGGCATCTTCCACAAGGACCTGAACTATTTGTGCAGGCCCCGGGAAAAATGGGAGCGGAAGTATATTGGTTTTTGTGGATAGAATATCCCAAATTATAAATCCAACTCCTATGGCAAAGTAAAATTGTGATTTATGGTTTGCTTGTGCACTCAGTTTTTCATTGAAAAACGAAATTACATATTCTATACCAAGATAGGCTATAAAAAGTATAAGCATTATCCTATATGGAAAGACTTTAACAATCTGTACTGTAGGCAAAGCTATGTTTTCAACCAAAGCCGCTACAAAAGCAATGATTTGTAAAATTGGCCAGACCTTTGATTTAGGTTTCCAGTTTACAGTGTCGGATGCTTTGACAACCGGTACTTTATCAATATTTTTTGATTGAATATCTGATTCTGGTATGTTGTCTGAATTTGCAGATTCACTTAAAGCACTCACGTTAGTAATACCTCCATTAATTTTTTGAATTTCCGAGTGCATCGTAATACACATCATCAGCAAATTTAACAGGATCGGTGCCTTTTTTCAAAAATCCAGTCTTGTTAAGCTGTTCTACAAAATATTTGACGTCATCCTTTGCACCATCGGTAGTATATTTGAAATCATAATTTTTTATAAGCTCGGTAATTAATTTTACATCACCACCGGATACATATTTTTTGTCAAGTTCAATTTTTGCAGTTTCTTCAGGATGTTCTGCTATCCAGTCATCTGCTGCTTTGTAAGCTCGTACAAGAGCTGCAATTTTTTCCGGATTATCCTTGATTTCCTTATTGGAAGCATATAGGAAGCAGCATGATTTTCCCTTGAATAACGGATCCTGTGCGATATCGGTTATTACTCTGTAATTATCATTTTTTTCAGCCAGTGTAGCAAACGGATCCCATGCGGCAAAAGCGTCAACATCACCTTTCGAAACAGCCTTTGTCAGCTGGTCAAGAGGATAAGGAACCCATTTTACATCCTTTGTAGGATCAATGTTGTTGTTTGCCAGAACCACACTTGTTATAGCCATAGGAGTTCCCCCTACTTCATCCACACCTATTTTCTTTCCCTTCAAATCTTTTGCAGTTTTTATTGGTGAATTAGGAGGCACGACTAATTTTATACAACCTTTGTGGAGTCCGCCTATGACTTTTATATCCAGACCCTGCTGAACAGAAGGGAAAAATTGAAAGTCACCATTTGTAACAGTAAACTTTCCACTTGCAAGGCCGGTTTTCTGCTGTTCAAATGTTCCACTTACAAGAGTTACATCAAAACCTTCCTTTGCAAAAAAACCTTTTTCCTTGGCTATGTAGGCAGGGGCACCGCAAACACCACCTCCGAGAGCCTGAATTTGCAATTTCCCATATTTATATTTTCCTGTGCCATTTTCGCTTGAAGAAGTAGATGTACTTTTTCCACAAGCAGCAAGAGTAGGTACTGCAGTAACAAGCAATAACGCAGCAACTATTTTAGTAATTTTATTCATAATAATTCCCTCTTCTTTCTATATATATAATTTATTTAACAACATCCTTGTTTACTATTTTTTCAGATTCAAATGCTGCTTTGAAAGCCTGATCCAAATCGTCTATGAGATCTTCTGCATCTTCGAGTCCTATGGATAGTCTTATTGTATTAGGAAGCAAATCTGAAAGTTCTTTCTCATCTGGTGTAAGTTCACTGTGTGTTGTCTTAGGTGAATTGACAATCAGAGATCTTGAATCACCAACATTGGTATGATAGCTGAACAGATTTAATGAGTTCAAAAATTTGTCTATTTCGGAATCAGTACCTTTGAATCCGAAGGTAAATACTGATCCAGCTCCTTTTGGAAGATATTTATCAGCTAATTCTTTATATGGACTGTTTTCTAAAGTAGGATATTTTATCCATGAAACTTTGTCATTTTCTTTCAGATAACCGATTATTTTTTCAGTATTTTCAATTTGTTTCTTGACTCTTTCAGATAAGGTTTCCAGTCCTATAAGTGCAAGATATGCATCAAAAGGACTCAAAGAAGAACCAAAGTAATTCAAATAGTTCATTCTGATTCTCGTAGTAAATGGAAAATCAGGAAATACATCGAGAAAATTTCTGGCATCGTCATTATTATCTCTTAAAGTATAATAAGGTTCCAGAAAATGATTGAACTTGCCATTTGCCCAATTGAATTTACCGCTTTCAAGAATTACACCTGCAATAACATTTCCATGCCCGTTAAGTGCCTTTGTAGCTGAATAAATTACGATATCGGCACCGTATTTTATTGGATTCAAAAGATATGGAGTTGCAAAGGTGTTGTCTACCACAAGTGGAATATCATGTTCATGAGCTACTTTTGCAATTGTTTCTATATCTGATACTGAAGTGTTTGGATTGCTTATGCTTTCAACAAATATAGCCTTGGTATCTGGCTTTATTGCCTTGGCTATAGCCTCTGGATTATTAAAATCGTGAAACTTGTCTATGTTTATTCCAAATTTGGGATAAAGTTTTTTGAATCCGTCAAGTGTTCCTCCATATAAATATGGAGTTGTAAGTATTCTTCCACCGTTTTCTGCAAGATTGAGGAGAGTGTAAGTTATTGCAGCCATTCCGGAACTAACGGCAACTGCACCTGAAGCACCATCCAATTTTGCAACCCTTTGTTCCAGAACTTCAACTGTAGGATTGCTTAATCTTGTGTAAATAAACCCGGGTTCTGTAAATGAAAACAACCTCTTGGCCCTATCTGTACTTCCCAAATCAAATGCGGCTGTTTCATAAATTGGAACTGAAACAGAGTGATTGTGTTTGCTGGAATCATATCCGCCTCTTACTTTTAATGTGTCAAATTTTAAATTTTCTTCTGACATTTTTATTTCCCCCTTATTTTTTGTACCAAAAAAACCGGAGACTACACCATTTAAAAACGATGTAGCCTCCGGTTTGCCGGTCAGCTATAAAGAACATATTATTAATTCTTCTACTTTTTTATATGATAATATAAGTCCATTATTTTGTCAACTGCAATTCAAAAAGATTTAAAACGATAAAAAATATAATGTACTTGTATTAAATTACAAATTATGCTTATAATATATAAAACATAAAAATTATAAATTGGAGGATTGCATAAAGATGAGTGATGTATTGGATGCTGCTGTTAAATATGTGGAACAGTCAAAAACAGGACTACTTGTTACAATAGGTGAAGATGGTGCCCCTTACGTAAGAATAATGGGAGCTTTTTCAAATGATGGTGCAAATTTATATTTTGAGACAGGAAGAAAAAGCAATAAAGTAAAACACATACAAAAAAACCCCGTAGTTACATTCTATTTCCAAAATGAGGGACAGGTCTATGACACCTTCAAGAGTGTATCCATTACTGGAAAGGCGACCGAAGTTCTTGAGAATGATGATGATTTTAAAAAAGCAGTGGATGGAATAAGCGTGAGATATCCGGTGCTGAAGGAAAATTTATCTAAAGGTGGGCTTGGAGATTCAGTTATATACAGGATAAAGGCGCAATTTGTAAAGCTGGCTGATTATACCAAAAACCCTAAAGAAGTAAAACAAGTACTTTAATTAAAATGTGGACTGGTTTTTAAGCCAGTCCACATTTTAATTACTGAAATTTGTATTTTTTGAGACTTAACGAATTCAACAAAACCGATATGGAACTAAAGGACATGGCTGCAGCTCCAATTACAGGATTTAGATGACCTGTTACAGCTATTGGAATTGCAATTATGTTGTATATAAATGCCCAGAATAAATTTTGCTTTATTTTTTTCATTGTTGCCTTCGAAAGCTTTATTGCATCTGTTAAAGCTCTCAAATTTTCATTTAACAGTACAATATCTCCAGTTTCAATGGCAGCATCTGTACCTGAACCCATTGCAAACCCTATATCTGCAGTAGCCAGAGCCGGCGAATCGTTTATTCCATCACCTACCATGGCAACTGATCTGCCTTTATTTTTCAATTTTGAAATTTCATCTGCTTTGTCTTCGGGGTGTACCTCTGATATTATATTTTTTATATTTAATTTGTCTGCAACTGAAAGCGCAGTATTTTTATTGTCTCCTGTAAGCATATAAACGTCTATATGCATTTTTTCAAGAGAATCAACAACTTCTCCGGCATCAGTTTTTATTTTATCTGCAAAGGCAATTACTCCAGCAAGAATTCCATCAATTGCAACAAGTACAGCTGTTTTTCCTTTTTTTTGCAAAAGAATTAAAGTATCCTTTAATTCCGATAAATCTACGGCCTTTTCTTTTAAAAAATCTGCAGTGCCTATTAATATATTTTTATTATCTACAGATGCAGTTATACCTTTACCTGGTACCGCAGTGAAATCATCAGTATGTTTCAATTGAGTTTTGTAATTATGCTTTACATAACTGTATACAGCCTTTCCTAGAGGATGTTCAGAAAATTTTTCTGCCGAAGCGGCTAAAATCAATAAATCTTCCTGACTTTGTATGTTCAATTCATTTGCTCTATTGAATAGGACAGCATCGGTTATGTCAAGCTTACCTTCAGTTAGAGTTCCTGTTTTATCAAATACTACAGTATCAATTTTACATGCTTGTTCCAATGCTGTACCGTTTTTTATCAATATTCCATTTTCAGCTCCTTTTCCAAGCCCTACCATCAACGCAGCAGGTGTTGCAAGCCCGAGTGCGCAGGGGCAGGATACAACCAAAACGGATACAGCATATATTATTGGCAGATTTATTAAAAAAACTTTATGATCGAATATAACGAAGTACCATATTATGAAGGTAAGTGCGGATATACAGAGTATGACAGGTATAAAAATTCCAGAAGCCTTATCTGCAATTTTCTGTATGGGAGCCTTGCTTTCCTGAGCTTCTTCCACCAATTTTATAATATTTGAAAATACAGTGTCATCTCCAACCTTGGTAGCCTTGAAATTAAAGGTACCATTTTTATTCATTGAAGCTCCTGTTACAATATCGTCCTTATTCTTTTCTACAGGAAGACTTTCTCCTGTAAGCATCGATTCATCAACATTGGAATGACCGCTGGTTACAATTCCGTCTACCGGTATTTTTTCACCGGGTTTTACCATTAAGATGTCACCGATACATACTTTTTCCACGGGAATGGTGTATTCAATATTGTTTCTTATTACCCTGGCTGTTTTGGGTTGAAGTTTTACAAGAGCCTTTATGGAATTGGAAGTTTTGCTTTTGGCTATTGATTCCAGATATCTTCCCAGGATTACAAGCGTGATTATAGTTACAGAAGATTCAAAGTACAAATTAATCATTCCCAGAGTATAGGTAAAAGTTTCGAATAATGCAATATAAAGACTATAAAAATAAGCTGTAGTAGTCCCTATTACAACTAGTAAGTCCATGGTAAAAGCCTTGGCCTTCAATGCAAAAAAAGAACTTTTATAAAATCTGGCACCTATTATGAACTGTACTATGGTTGCCAATGTAATCTGAAGTTTCCAGTTGTGAAGAATTGAAGATTTCCATCTCAAAATTTCAATAAAGGCACCCCATTTATTTGCTGAATATGGATCGAAATCACTGTGACAGAAGCCTGTTCCGCCCAGTATCATTCCAAGTATCAATGGACTGCTGAGTACAGCCGATATTATAAATAGATTTCTCAATTTGTTCCGTTCTATTTCTTCTCTTGTGAGGTTTTCTCCTGAAGCTTTTTCATTTTCCTCGCCTACTGAAAATCCCAATGATTCTATTTTTTCTTTTATAGTATCCAGAGATGTGACTTTGCCGTCATACTGCAATTTTGCTTTTTCAGAAGCATAGCTCACATTTATACTGTCTATGCCATTGATCTCGTTGACTGCCGATTCTATTGTAATGGCACATAATGTGCAGGTCATGCCATAGATTTTCAATGCTCTCTTTTCAATCATGCCTTATTTTCCCCCCTATTTTCATAAAAATTAAAGACTAGCAGTCTATCCATACATGGAATCAAACTACTAGCCTCCAGTTATCTGGTCGACAAATATAATTTCTTGTATTCTAGCATGAGTAAGTATCTCTGTCAATATACATCCATTTTAAAATTGACAGCTAAAAATAATTCAATTAATATAGTAAAAAATGATGGAGAGGTAATAAAGAATGAAAATTAGTTTGAGAAAGAAACTTACAGTGTCTTATATTCTTGTTACAATTGTGTGTGTGTTTTTAATAAGCATTTTAATGAATGTACTTCTTGAGAAACAATTTAGGGAATATACAGTACATAATCAGGAACACTCCAATCAGGAAGTGGTTGATTTGATAAGCAGGCAGTATGACAATGGAAAATGGAACAGCACAGGTATAGAAAATGTAGGGGTAAATTATATTGAACGGGGTATGTTTATAAAAGTAAGTGACTCTTATAATAAAACGATATGGGATGCATCCACTCACAATAATGGACTGTGCAAGAAGATGCTTGACGATATGGAAAAAAATATGAACAAGTATTATCCCGGTTGGAATGGAAAATACAAGGATAAACGATATCCGCTTTATCATGATAATGAGAAAATAGGAATTATGACAATAGGCTATTATGGACCATTTTACTACAACAATATCGACCTTACTTTTATTTATAACTTAAAAAATAGAATTCTCATATTTGCATTTATATTTTCGCTTATACTCGCCGAGATATTGGGAACTATAATGGCTCAGATGCTGAGTAAACCAATTGCAAAGATTGTAAGAGCCACAGAAAGTATTTCAAAAGGGCATTTCGATAATTTTGTGGATGAAAACTCAAGTACAGAAGAAATCTATATATTGAACTCCGCCGTTAACAATATGGCAAAAACTTTGAAGTCACATGGGGAATTGAAGAAGAGAATGTCAGATGATATAGCACATGAACTTAGAACTCCTCTGACAACACTCCAAAGTCATATTGAAGCCATGATAGATGGTGTGTGGAAACCTGACATAGAAAGACTTCAAAGCTGTTATGAGGAAGTTGTTAGAATTGCCGGACTTGTAGGGGATCTTGAGATGCTTGGAAAATATGAAAACAGACATAGTAAATTGAGCAGGACAATATATGACATATATGATCAAATAAAAAATATAGTATTTAATTTTCAGGCGGAATTTAAAAATAGAGGCGTGGAAATAAAACTCAATGGGAACAGCCAGGAAATATTTGCTGAAAAGGATAAAATAGGACAGGCAATAGTAAATCTTATATCCAATGCACTTAAATATACACCTAGAGATGGAATGGTATTATTGGATTTGAAAGGGCTGAAAAATGAAATTAAACTGAATATAAAGGATACCGGAATAGGAATTTCTGATGATGACCTCCCATTTATATTTGACAGATTTTATCGTGCCGATAAATCAAGAAACAGGGCAACTGGCGGCAGAGGCATAGGGCTTGCAATAGCAAAAACAATTATAGAATCTCATGGAGGAAGAATAGAGGTAAACAGTGTTCTCAATGAGGGGAGTGAGTTTATAATTTTTCTTCCAAAAAACGTTGATTAAAATGTTGTTAATAAATTATTAATATTTTAAACATGCAATCTACACAATTTGTCTATTGACAAATTTTAAAAATTATAGAATAATGTATCCATAGTAATTTTATTCTTTATAATTTAAAATCAGCTAACTAGAAAACTGGAGGCTGGAATTTTCTTTAATTTCAAATTAGAGAAAATTCCATTTTTTTTATCAAAAATTAAGGGGGAACGGAAGCTATGAAAAGTAAAAAGTTATTGCCGTTTGTTTTGTCTGCAAGTGTTATAGCAGCAGCTTTAGGAAGTGTTTCATATCCATGGAAGGTAAAAGCAGCAGAAGGTTCCGTAACAAGAGCAGGTGGGATCAACAGGTATGAAACGGCAGCAAATGCTGCAAAGTCAAACTGGCCGAATGGAAGTGATTATGCTGTTGTTGTAAATGGTACTAAATATGCGGATGCAGTAAGTGCTTCCACACTGGCAAAGAAACTTGATGCACCAATATTGCTTACAGAAGGTGATGAACTGGATTCAAATGCCAAGGCTGCCTTGAAGACATTAAAAACAAAGAGCGTATATATTGTCGGCGGGGAGGGCGTGATTTCAAAATCAGTTGAAAATTCACTTTCAGGTTATAAAGTCAAGAGACTTCAGGGAAAGGACAGATATGGCACTAATCTTGCAGTAGCAAGGGAGTTGGTTGAAAAAGGAGTCAGCAAGGACAATATACTTGTAGTTGCCGGAGGCAGTTTTTCAGATGCACTGTCGGCAGCACCGGTTGCAGCAGCAAAGGATGAAATATTATTGCTGTCAAGCAATTACAAGGCTTCAATAAAAGACTCCATTGATTTTGCAAAAGGCTCTAATGTCACGGTAATAGGAACTACATACAGCATAAGTGATGATGTGAAAAACGCCTTTTCACCTGCTGCCAAAAGAATAGATGGTGGCGAGGACAGATTTTCAACTAATTTGAAGGTGCTGAATGCCTTCAAAGATGACTTGAATGGCGGCAGACTTTATATATCCTCAGCTTCAAGGAATGCTGCGGACAACCAGTTTGCAGATGCACTTGTTGCATCGGTACTTGCAGGGAAGTACAATTCTCCTCTGTTGTTGGTTGACAGGGAGGGATTAAAAAGTACAAACAATGCTGTTGAGTATATAAAGAACAATGCGGATAAAACTACAGATTTGCAAATAGTAGGAGGTACGGGAGCAGTTCCGAAATCGATTGAGAATACAATAAATAACGAAGTGTCAGGAGAAAATCAGACACCGCAGACACAGACTTTTACAGGATATATAACCACGGAAGATGATTTTGCAGCGGAGCTTGGAGAGGATACGGCGGACATGGTATACATGAAAATGATGGCGCTGTCCGGATTGGGAATAACTTATCAAGACAAGGACGGTAAATGGGTATTCTATTACCTGGATGGAGATATTTCTACAGACAATACTGATGGAGCTGACGGCAAGTGGAAATTTAATGGTACGGGCTCTCAGCTGAGTGCATGGAATATAGTTGAAAACCAGATTAAGAGCAATAATGGAGCAGACAAGATGAAACCAGTACCTGTCAAGATAACGGGAATATTAGATGGAAGCACACAGACTAATCCCGGACCTGATGCCGATGGTATAGACTATCCAGTAATAAAAGTACAATCAATAACTGATAACTAAAGAATAATGTAATTAAATACCACCAGGCCCGGCCTGGTGGTTGTGAATTATTTAAAAATAGGAGGGGAGTTTGAATTTGCAGGAATATAAGATCAAAAATATGAATCATAAAATAGGTAATAAACTGGCAATATTAATTGTAATATTAATTTTAATCCTAATCATTTTTTTAGTAACTATATTCAAAATAAATATAGTTGAATTTCTAAAAAATCTGTTCATGCTGAAATATCTGCCAAAGTTGGGGAACAACACAAGCTATATACTGTTGTTTACATTTGGAATATTGACATCTTTTCATTGTATAGGTATGTGTGGTGGAATAAATATGTCACAGACCATCAGCAAGAATGGTACTGCAACTCCAAATTCAGCATTCAGGCCTGCCCTGTTCTATAATATCGGAAGAATAATATCCTACACTATTGTGGGTGGAATTGTTGGAGGACTCGGAGGAATAATTGGATTTTCTGGTATGCTGAGGGGAATCGTTCCTATTGTAGGCGGCATATTCATGGTTATAATGGCAATAAATCTGCTTGGAATCTTTAAAGTTCTGAGAAGAGTAAATATCACAGTGCCATCCTTTTTTGCTAAAAAAATTCGTAGAAATAACAATTACAGTCCTATAATTGTTGGATTGTTAACGGGCTTAATGCCATGTGGACCAATTCAAATAGTCGAATTATATGCTCTTGGAACAAGAAGTGTGATACTTGGTGCCGCTTCCATGTTCTTTTTTTCAATCGGTACAGTGCCCTTGATGTTTATGTTCGGAATTTTAAATACTATTTTAACTAAAAATTTTTCAAAAATAATCTTGAAAGCCAGTGCTGTACTTGTACTATGTCTTGGAATAGCCATGATAGGCAGAGGATTTTCACTGTATGGTGTCTCTGTAGGAATGAAGAACATGCCTTATGGAAATGGGAAGGGATTTTCGGCTATTGAAGGCGGAACCCAAAATGTAAGGACGGAACTTGAAAGTGACAGCTTTACTCCTATTGAAGTGATAAAAGGAATACCTGTGAAATGGAATCTGCATGTTGACGAAAAAAATTTGAACGAATGCAACAAGGCAATTCAGATTCCAGAATACAATGTAAAAAAGAATTTGAAGGTAGGAGACAACATAATCGAATTTACTCCTGATAGAGGTGGAGAATTCGTGTATACCTGCTGGATGGGCATGATAAAGAGCAAAATTACAGTTGTAGACAGCATTGACAAGTTGAATCAGGACAAGACTAAAAATTAAATTTAAATTAAGAAGGAAGGTGAAAACTGTTATAATATTGTGCTATAATATTGTAACAGCAGATATTTATGAAGAGGAAAAATCAAATTGTAGTTGGAATAATTGCAGCAATATGCTTAATTATAGCTGGAAGTGTATGGATTATAGAGGCAAATTCGTCTAAAACTGAAGCTGGAAATAAGGATAAAAGTTCTATGAACAGCAAACAAATGCTGCAGTCACAACATTCAAATCATAATGCAGAGAAAACTCAGGAAAAAACTGTAGCCGTGGATAGAACAAAATCTTCAGCAAAATCAGAACTGGATAAAGAAGGCAAAGTTGAACTTAATAAAAAATCTCAATCCAATACTGTAAATTCACAGCCGGAGGAAAAAACTTCTGATATTTCAGATAACAATAGTAGTAAATCTACAGCCAGGTCTGTTAGTATTACCGGATATATTACTTCAGAAGATGATTTTGCAGCTGGACTTAAAGAAGATACTGCAAATATGGTATATATGAGATTGATGGCTCTGTCCGGACTGGGAATAACCTTTCAGCAAAATGGCAGCTGGGTATTTTACTATTTTGACGGTAATATTGCTTCAGACAATAAAAGTGGTAAAGACGGAAAATGGACTTTTAATGGTAGTGGATCGCAGTTGACTGCATGGAATATTGTCCAGAAACATGTAAAGGAAGGTAAGGGCAAATATCCGGTTCAAGTTACGGTAAAGGGAGTATTAAAAGGAAACACCGGTACTAATCCGGGGCCGGATGCTGATGGCAAAAAGTTCCCTGTAATAACTGTTGAATCCATAAATTAAAATAGGATTTGAATGGAGTCTTGGTTATGAAAGAACAGAAAAGAAGAATACTTGTAGTAGATGACGAGATAAAAATTGTGGAAGTTGTAAAATCATATCTTCAGAGAGATGGATATTCTGTATATTCTGCATACGATGGAAATACCGTTATGGATATGTTTGACAAAGTAAATCCTGATCTCATGATTCTGGATCTTATGCTTCCGGATATTTGTGGAGAAAAACTATGCAGTATTTTAAGAAAGAAGTCCAAGGTGCCTATCATAATGCTTACAGCCAAAACTTCAGAATCTGATATACTCAATGGATTTGACATAGGAGCAGATGACTATGTAATAAAACCTTTCAGTCCAAAACAGCTTGTGGCAAGAGTGAAATCACTTCTAAGAAGAACAGTGGATGATAAAGATATTATGGATTACATAATTTCCATAGATAACGGCAGGTTGACAATAAACAACTCAAGCTATGAAGTTAAAAAATCAGGCAGTATAGTCAATCTTACCCCTGTTGAGTACAATATACTTACAGTTATGGCAGGACATCCTGAAAAAATTTTTACAAGAGAAGAATTGATATCCATTGTACTGGGAAAAAATTTTGACGGATATAACAGGGCTATTGATTCACATATAAAGAACTTGAGACAAAAAATTGAAGATAATTCCAGAAACCCTGTATACATTTTGACTGTAAGAGGAATAGGTTATAAATTTGGTGGAATTGTAGAAAAAAGATATTGACATATTCAATAATATTGAATATACTAATAGAAGTATATAGCTTATCAAGAGAGGCGGAGGGACAGGCCCTTTGATGCCCGGCAACCTGGATTTTATTCAAGAAGGTTTTGTTTTTTATTTACAGTTAATTGGTTGACCAGATATACTGGAGACTAAGTAAAGCCGGCGATGTATATTCGTAGTGTTTTACCTAGTCTTTTTTGTCAATTGGATTTTAGTAATTATTGATAAATATAAAAGGGAGGATACAATTTTGAGCATAAATATAAAATCACCGGAAATTAAAATAAGAGAAACAAGACTTGGATCAATTACGGGCTTTTTTGGAAATGCATCCCAACTATGCGAAATGTCAAAGGGGAAAAGGCTTTGTGACAGAAAACATTCTTTCAGTCAATGCCTCGGATGCAGCTCGGGAAACGCACTTTGCCAGCTTGTAATGATACAGGATGCAGTTGTTATAAACCATGCTCCGCTTGGATGCTCGGCAGACTTTTCGGATTTTAATTTTACAAACAGAGTAGGCCAGAGAAAAAGAAATTTCAAACTTAGAAATGCCAGACTGCTGAGTACAAATCTTGAAGAAAAGGACACTATTTATGGAGGGGGAGAAAAATTAAAGACTACAATAGAAGAAGCTTTTAACAGATTCAATCCCAAGGCAATTTTTATAACTGCGTCCTGTGCATCTGGTATTATAGGAGATGATATAGAAACAATAGCTGAAGATGCAGAAAAAAAATTCAAAATACCTGTAGTGTATATTCCCTGCGAAGGGTTCAAGTCAAAGATGTGGACAACAGGCTTTGATGCTGCATATCATGGAATAATAAGAAAAATAGTCAAACCTCCTGTTAAAAAGCAAAAAGATCTAATAAATGTAATTAACTTCTGGGGAAGTGATATTTTTACAGATTTGTTTGGAAAAATAGGATTGAGGCCAAATTATATAGTTCCTTTCTCAACTATAGAGCAGCTTCAAAAAATGTCAGAGGCTGCAGCTACAGTTCAAATATGTCCTACACTTGGAACGTATCTTGCAGCAGCACTTGAGCAGGAATATGGAGTACATGAGGTAAAGGCACCTCCTGCTTACGGAATAAAGGGAACGGATGAATGGTTTAGAGAACTTGGGAGAATTACAGGAAAAGAAGCCGAGGTAGAGGAATTGATAAAATCTGAAAAGGAAAAAATATATCCTGAACTTGAAAAGCTGAGGAGCAGGTTAAAGGGTAAAAGGGCTTACATTACAGCTGGTGCGGCACATGGTCACAGTTTGATGGCTCTTCTTGAAGACCTTGGAATGAAAATTGTGGGAGCATCCATATTTCACCATGATCCATGCTATGATAACGGGGCGGAAGCAGCTAAGAGCCTTGATCATGCAATAAATACCTACGGTGATATAGAGAATTTCAGTGTATGTGACAAGCAGGCATATGAACTGGTTAATTCGCTTAATAGATTGAAGCCTGATATATTTGTTGCACGACATGGCGGAATGTCAATTTGGGGAGCCAAGCTTGGAATACCAACCTTTTTAATGGGGGATGAGCAGTTTGGACTTGGATATCAGGGATTGATAAATTACGGTAAGAAGGTTCTGGATGTACTTGAAACTCCTGAATTTGTAAAAAATATTGCAGCCCATGCAAAATTTCCGTATACTGACTGGTGGTTCAAACAGAGGCCGGATACTTTTCTGAAGGAGGGAAAATAGCATGCCTAAAATAGTTCAGGAACCAAGACATTATTGTACCCTCGGAGCCCAGCAGTCTGTAATTGCAATAAAAGGGGCAATGCCCATACTTCATTCAGGACCTGGATGTGGTGTGAAGTTATTTAGGGGACTCAGTACGGATTCCGGATATCAGGGTACAGGATATTCAGGCGGCGGAGTAATTCCATGTACAAACGCAACGGAGAGAGAAGTTGTATTTGGTGGAATAAAGAGGCTGCGTGAAGTCATTGACGGAACATTAAAAGTATTAAAAGGAGATCTGTTTGTAGTACTGACAGGCTGCACATCCGATATAGTCGGAGATGATGTAGGCTCGTTGGTGGATGAATATAAAAAAAAGGGCATACCGATAGTTTTTGCTGAAACAGGCGGCTTCAAGGGAAGTAATTTTAAGGGACATGAAGTAGTATTGAAGGCAATAATAGATCAATTTGTCGGGGATAAAAAGCCTGAAGTTAGAAAGGGACTTGTAAATGTGTTTTCATCAATACCTTTTCAGGATACTTTTTGGGGGGGAAACCTTGGCAGCATAAAACATCTGCTTGAAAAAATAGGGCTGGAAGTAAATATACTTTTCGGACCTGAATCAGGTGGAGTGGATGAATGGAAAACAATACCGGATGCAGAATTCAATATAGTGCTTTCTCCCTGGGTCGGAGTTGAAACTGCGGAGCTTTTGAAGGCAAAATATGGGACACCGTATCTGCACTATGCCATCCCTCCTATAGGGGCAAGGGAAACAAGCAGTTTTCTAAGGTCGGTTGCTGATTTTGCAGGACTTGACAAAGAAAGTGTAGAAAAGGTAATAAAAACCGAGGAAGATATTTTTTATTATTACCTGGAAAGATCCGCCGACTTTTTTCTGGAATTCAGATACAGCATACCGGATAGATTCTTTAATATAACGGATTCATTCTATGCTTTGGGAATAAGCCAGTTTCTGTTGAATGAACTTGGCATTGTTCCCGGAGAGCAGTATATTACAGATGATACTCCAATTAAATATCAGGATTATATAAGGGATGAATTTAAAAAAATTTCAGATACAAGGGATTTTAAAATATTCTTTGAAATGGATGGAGAAAAAATAAATGAAAGACTCAGAAGATATGATTTGGGAACACACATTCCATTAATACTTGGAAGCTCCTGGGACAGGGATATAGCTGAAGAATTGAAGGCATTCAGAATAAATATATCAATACCTGTCATGCACAGGCTTGTATTGAATGGCGGTTATCTTGGATACAGCGGTGGACTGAGATTGATTGAGGATATATATGGCAATATTTTGGAGACTTATAAATAATAATTGATTGACTAGAAAACTAGAGGTCAAATTTCTTGTTGTGAGAACACAGTTCTCTTACAGGCAAATTTGATCTTTTTATTATGGAATTATTTAAAAGGAAGGATTTGATATCATGTATAAAATTGCAGTTGCGAGTAGTAATGGAGAAATAATAGACCAGCATTTTGGACAGGCCAATCAGTTCTATATATATGAAGTGAACGATGCTGACTACAAATTTGTGGAGCTTCGCAAATTGGAAAATGTGCCGGAAAATTTCAACTCTGATCATGATAAATTTTTATATATTATAAAAGCACTTTCAGGATGCAGAATTGTCGTCGTCAGCCAGATAGGTCAGGGGGCAATCAAGTTTTTAGGGAAAAACGGTATACATGCTTTTGACGTAGAGGGACCTATAGATTATGCCCTGAAAAAACTTGTGGAATACTATTATAAAGTAGACAAGATAGATAGATATTGCAATTAAAAATATAAAATCAAGGAGAGTTTGATATGTCTGAAGAAAAAGATTATGAATTTGAAACACTTCAGCTTAGAGCTGGATACAAACCTGAAGAACATAATTATGCATGTACAGTTCCAATCTATCAAACCGCATCTTTTAATATTGGTGATACGGATAGGCTCCAGAGATTGAAATCACGAGAGGAGAATGGATTTTTTTATACAAGGAGCGGAAATCCTACTCTTAATATACTTGAAAAGAGAATAACAGCACTTGAGGGAGGAACGGCTGCTATTGCTGTTTCGTCGGGAATGGCTGCAGTAGCTTATTCTCTATTGAATGCAGCAGAAGGCGGGGGAGAAATAATTGCAGTGTATTCAATATATGCAGGTTCATATAATTTACTGGAGCATACACTGCCAAAATTTGGTGTTAAAGTAAAATGGATAGAGAATCCCTATGATACGGAATCTTTTAAAAATGCAATAACAGAGAATACCAAATGCATATTCATAGAATCAATAGGCAATCCATTGATAAATGTCATAGATATAGAAACTATAGCAAATATAGCTCATGAAGAAAATATTCCACTTATTGTCGACAATACTTTTGCAACATCTTATCTTTTAAAACCATTTGAGTTTGGAGCTGATATAGTTGTTTATTCATCTACCAAATCCCTGGCAGGACATGGATCTACACTTGGAGGTTTGATTGTGGAAAATAATAAATTCGATTGGAGCAGTGGAAAATTTCCGCATTTTACAGAACCTGATTATAAAGTGGAAAATAAAAATTTGCTTGAAGTTTTTCCTGATGCACCTTTTACAGCAAGGGTAAGGCTGCACTATTTATCTGAACTTGGAGCAGTTCTAAGTCCATTCAATGCTTTTTTAATACTGCAGGGAATAGAAACATTATCTGTAAGAATTGAGAGAGAAGTTGAGAACACAGAAAAAATTATAGACCATCTATTAAATCACCCACAGGTTTCATGGGTAAGTTATCCTAATATAAAGGATGAAAGAAATTACAGAAACAGGGAGCTTTCAGAAAAGTATTTACCTAAGGGAGCAGGAAGTATATTTTCTTTTGGGTTTAAAGGAAGTCAGGAAGATATAAATAAATTTTTAAATAGTTTAAAGGTATTTAGTTTTCTTGTAAATGTTGGAGATTCAAAATCACTTGTTATACAGCCTTCCCGAACTACACATTCTTCTTTGAGTGAAGAACGGAGGGAAAAGGCAGGAGCTTTTGAAAATGCATTGAGGGTGTCTGTTGGACTGGAAAATGTTAATGATTTGATTTCAGATCTCGACCAGGCGTTTGAAAAATCACTGCAGTAAAATGATTATTTGATTTGGAGGAGATAGTATGAGTGTAGATATAGAAAAGGCTTCAGTTGAAGTGAGAGAAAGAAGGCTCGGTTCTATAACAGGATATTATGGTACTGCATCCAATCTGCGTGAAAGTTACAGCAATAAAACTCTTAAAAACTATGAGAGGAAGTTTACACAGTGTATATCCTGCAGTGCAAATCAGGTTATGAACCAGCTTTGCTGTATTCAGGATGCAGCAATTGTAGAGCATGGTCCTGCAGGCTGCAGCGGCGATATCCCGGGTCGTAATCTTGCTTATAGAACTGGAAGCAGAAACAGAAATCTAAAAGTGTCAAACTTGAAATATATAAATACAAACTTAACTGAAAAAGATATGGTTTATGGAGGTATCCCAAAGCTTGAAAGAGCAGTCAGGGAAGCAAAGAGAAGATTTGATCCAAAAGCAATATTTGTGACGACAACATGTGCTTCTGCCATAATAGGGGATGATATTGAAAGCATAGTTGATAAACTTGAAAAAGAATTGAATGTACCGGTAGTGACGATATATTGCGAGGGATTTCGATCTTCGATCTGGGCTACAGGATTTGATGCCGCATATCATGGGATTTTGAGAAAGATCGTAAAACCTGCAATAAAGAAAAAAAGTGATGAAGTGAATATAATTAATTTTCAAGGCAAGGACATATTTACTCCTCTTCTTGGAAAACTCGGGCTTAAAGTGAACTATATTGTACCATTTACGACCATAGAAAGTTTGAGCCGCATATCGGAAGCAGCAGCTACCCTGCAGATATGTTCAACCCTGGGAACATATCTTGCGTCAGGACTTGAAAAATATTTTGGAGTTCCGGAAGTAAAGGCACCGGCACCATATGGAATATCAGGTTTTAACGCATGGCTCAGGGAGCTTGGAAAGGTAGTTCACAAGGAGAAACAAGTGGAGGATTTGATAGAAGAGGAAAGGGGGAGGACAAAAGATAGAATAGCTGAACTCAGAGAAAAGCTGAATGGTAAAAAGGTGCTTATAGGTGCAGGTGCAGCCCATGGACATGGACTTGTAGCCATAATTAAAGATCTTGGAATGGAGCTTTCAGAAAATTGTACATGGCATCATGATCCTGTATTTGACAATAATGATGAAAGATCGGATACCCTTAAAAGTGATATAAACAATTATGGCGATTTTAAAATATCCGTGTGCAATAAACAATCTTTTGAAATAGTAAGAAGATTATATAAATATAGGCCTGATATTTATATAGCCAGGCATACAGGTACAATATGGGCTACAAAGCTTGGAATACCATCATTTCTTATGGGAGATGAGCACTTTGGAATCGGATATGATGGATTGATAAATTATGGAGAATTGATTCTGGATACTATAAGCAATCCGTCTTTTGTAAAGGGAATATCGGCACATAACGAACTTCCATATACAGATGATTTTTTAAGGGGGTAGAAAAATGGATGAACTACTTGAGGAACCAAGGCATTTTTGTGCACTTGGAGCACAGCAGACGGTTTCAGCCATAGAAGGAGCCATTCCAATACTGCATGCCGGACCTGGCTGCAGTGCAAAGCTGTTTGCCGGAATGGCAGGCTGCGGTGGATATCAGGGAACTGGATACGCAGGAGGAGATGCCATTCCCTGCAGCAATATGGTTGAAAGAGATGTGGTTTTTGGTGGAAAAAAGAAATTGAAAGAACTTATAGAGGGAACTCTTGGAATAATGAAGGGAGACTTCTTTGTAGTTCTTACAGGATGTACCTCGGATATAATAGGTGAGGATGTGGGAAGTATAGTAGGAGAATTTCAGAGAAAGGGAGTTCCAATAGTGTATGCAGAGACCGGTGGATTTAAGGGTGATTCGTATGCAGGCCATGAATTGGTCATGGAAGCCATAATAAATCAGTATCTGAAAGATGACGGCAGAAGAATCCCGGGGCTTGTCAATATATTTTCATCAGTTCCCATGCATGACCCGTTTTGGGAAGGCGATTTGAGGGAGATAAAGAAATTGCTCGGGAGCATAGGTCTTAAGGCAAATATATTATTTGGATATGACAGTGGAGGGATAAATGCAATAAATGACATACCCCATGCTGAGTTCAATATAGTCCTGTCACCCTGGATAGGAATAAAGACAGCCGAGCTTTTGAAGAAAAAATTTGACACACCTTATATTCACTGCCCTGTACTTCCTATTGGAGGAGCTGAAACTTCAAAATTTTTGAGGAAAATTGCAGAATTTGCAGGTGTTGATAAAAAAATTGTAGACAGAGTAGTGGAAAGGGAAGAAAATGAGTATTATCATTATTTAACCAGATTTGCAGATTTTTTTGTAGAATTCAGATATGATCTTCCCAAAAGATTTTTTAATATAAATGATTCCATATATGCACTGGCTATAAGCAAATTTTTATCAAATGATCTTGGACTCCTGCCGGGACATCAATTTATAACAGAGGATGTACCCAAGGTGTTTAGAGAGAATATCAGGAGCTATTTTAAAAATATTGCTCCAGGTATACCCTGTGAAATAACTTTTTCTCAGGACGGGGGAGTAATCAATGAAAAATTATCGGCATTTCATATAAAAACAGTACCGTTGATACTTGGAAGTTCATGGGATGTAGATATTGCTTCAAAGCTTGGAGGTATAAATTTAAGTGTTGCACTGCCTGTATCGGACAGAATAGTACTTGATCACAATTATGTTGGATATACTGGAGGTCTGAATTTAATAGAAGATATATACAATAAAATACTGTCAAGACATAGTTAGGAGGTAATTTTTATGTCAATCAATTTGAAAAACTCTCTTGCACCGTCGAGAGAAAGCCGACTGGGAGCAATTACGGGTTACGTGGGAAATCTCAATGACCTTGTAAGCAGATCCCAAAATGGTACTTTGAACAACAGGGAGAGATGTTTCAGCCAGTCAAGCTCCTGCAATGCAGGCTGTGCACTTGGACAGCTGTCTGGGATAAGGGATATTGCCGTAATAAACCATGCTCCCTCGGGATGTACTGCCATGGCTGCCAACATAAATGTAACAAACAGCCAGATGGCAGCTAAAAGGGGAATTGTAAACAACACTGTATTTGTGGGAACCGATATGAATGAAAGGGATACTGTATTTGGTGCAGCAGGTAGCCTTGGAGATATCATAAGAGAGGTATATGAAAGATACAAGCCTAAAGCCATATTTGTAGGAACATCCTGTGCTTCCGGAATTATAGGTGAGGATGTAGATAGTGTAATTGAAAAATCAAGGGAGGAAATACCGGTTCCCATAGCGGCAGTGCACTGTGAAGGTTTCAGATCCAGAGTGTGGGCATCAGGTTTTGATGCATCGGATCATGCAGTCCTAACGAGTATTGTAAAACCGCCCCTACAAAAACGAAATATAATAAATTTCAAAAACTTTTATGAAAGTGCACGAAACGAAATAACCGATATATTTGCAAATTTTGGAGTAAAACCCGTGTTCCTGTATCAGAATTCAACTGTAGAGGAGCTGGAACACCTGTCAGAGTCACTTGCCACTGTATGTATATGCGGTACTCTTGGAACATACCTTGGAAACGGGCTCGAGGAGAAATATGGAGTTCCCTATATAAGGACCATAAATCCACTTGGTGTTACCGGTTTTGAAACATGGCTGAGGCAGATAGGAAAGGTAATAAAAAAGGAAAGTGAAGTTGAAAATTATATAGAAGGGGAAAGGAAAAAATATATCCCCAAAATAGAAAAGGTTAAAGAGGAGTTGAAAGGACTCCGTGCAGTTCTTGGAATGGGACCCGGCTATACCTTTGAAGTTGCGAGAGTGCTCCAGGAACTTGGAATTGAAGTAGTATGGGCGGCATCCTGGCATTATGACAGAAAACATGACAATAATAATCTTCCGCCTGCAGCCAGCTATCTGTATAAAAATTCACCTGACAATATAAAGCTGAGTGTAACTGAGCAGCAAAACTATGAAGTGCTAAATATATTGAATGAATACAAGCCGGACATATATTTTTCGAGACATCCAGGTACTACTGTGTGGGCAATAAAACAGGGTGTTCCTGCACTCTGTGTAAATGACGAGTATATGATATTTGGTTACAGAGGAACACTGAATTTTGCATATAGTGTTCTTGATACCATTAAAAATAGAAGCTTTGAGAAAAATCTTGCCTCAAGGGTAAAGCTCCCGTACACGGATTGGTGGTACAAGCAGAAAAACTCGGCATTTTTCAAAAAATACAAAGCAGAAAAGGAAAAGGTGAAGTAATATGTCAAAAATACTGGACCAGCCAAGATATAAATGTGCCATGGCTGCCATGCAGACTGTACATGGAATAACAAATGCTATTCCAATCCTGCATTCCGGCCCTGGATGCGCAGAAAAACTTGAGAGGGATTTTGGAAGCTCGGGACATTTTTCATCCCATATATTTCCCTGCACAAATATAAGTGAAAAAGAGGTAATATTCGGAGGCGAAAAAAAACTGAAAGAAACTATAGAAAATGCACTGAAGGTCGTTGATGCAGACCTGTATGTAGTTCTTACCAGCTGCAGCTCGGAAATAGTCGGAGATGATTCGGAGGAAATTGTAAAATCATTCAAGAACTCAGAAAAACCGGTTATATACGCCTCGACACCGGGATTTAAAGGGAATAATTATCTCGGACACGAGTGGGTTGTAAAGGCGATAATAGAACAGTATTTAAAACCTTCGGATAAAAAGACAAAGGGACTTGTAAATATATGGGCAGGTATTCCCCTTCATGACCCATTCTGGGCAGGAAATTTGAGAGAACTTGAGAACCTCGTTTCACAGCTTGGACTGACACCTAATACAATATTTGGATATGGAAGAGGGATAAAAAATATAGACAAGATACCGGAAGCCGAATTCAATCTTCTGGTATCGCCCTGGGTTGGAATTGAAAATATGGAACTTTTAAAGAGCAAATTTGGTACTCCATATTTCCACTACCCGGTTCTTCCCATAGGAGCTTTTGAAACTAGCAAATTTTTGAGAGCTGTAGGTGAATTTGCAGGAATAGACGGAAAAAAGGTTGAAAAAATTGTAAACAGGAATGAAGAAGAATATTATTACTATATAGAGAGATTCGCAGATGTATTTCTGGAAACCCGTGTTATGTCCAAAAGATTTGTTGTGGTTTCCGATTCGCAGTATACTCTGGCTGTGACGAAGTTTTTGATAAACGATCTTGGACTGTTTCCATCTAAGCAGTATATAATTGATGATGCACCTCTAAAATATCAAGATGACATAAAAGGATATTTTAAAGAATTAAACGATGGTATAGAAGCAGAAGTAGAGTTTACAACGGACGGCTACAAAATAGATGAGGAGATCAGAAACACGGATTATTATGGATATCCGCTGATAATAGGAAGCTCGTGGGAGAAAAAGATTGCCAGTGAGACAAAAGCACATTATATAACGATATCATGGCCTGTTTTTGAGAGGCTCATAATAAGCAGCTCCTATGTAGGCTATAATGGAGGCCTTAGGCTGTTGGAAGACATATATTCAGTGGTGCTTACTAGATTTAATTAATAAATAAATCAAAAAAAGTTAAATTTGCTATTGACAATTATATTTAAATTAAGTATGATATATACAATAATTAAATATGGATCTTATCGAGAGTGGTGGAGGGACTGGCCCTATGATGCCCGGCAACCTGAATAATGTATTGTTCAATGGTGCTAATTCCAGCAGGTTAAACCTGGAAGATGAGAAATTTTGAAAGATTTAAGTCTTATAGTTTCTCTGTAAGATTTTTTATTTTTGATTGACTAGAAAACTAGAGGTCAAATTCTACAGGATATTTATTGAATGTATCTTGTAAGAAGTTGGCCTTTTTGTTTTCTATTGATAATTTATTCTGATTTACTTTAAAATATTTAGGAGGAAAATTAAATGAGACAAGTAGCTATTTACGGAAAAGGTGGAATTGGAAAGTCCACTACAACACAGAATCTTACTGCAGGACTGGCAGAGTTGGGAAAACATGTTATGGTAGTAGGATGTGATCCGAAGGCAGATTCCACGAGGTTGCTTTTGGGAGGATTGGCTCAGAAGACAGTCCTGGATACATTGAGGGAAGAAGGAGAAGATGTCGATCTTGATGCAATATTGAAGACAGGCTTTGGAAACATAAAGTGTGTTGAATCAGGAGGACCGGAACCGGGAGTTGGATGTGCAGGAAGGGGAATAATAACTTCCATCAACATGCTTGAACAGCTTGGTGCATATACGGATGATCTTGATTATGTTTTCTACGATGTACTTGGTGATGTTGTATGCGGTGGTTTTGCAATGCCTATACGTGAAGGAAAAGCACAGGAGATATATATAGTAGCCAGCGGTGAAATGATGGCAATGTATGCGGCAAACAACATATCAAAGGGTATAAGCAAATTTGCAAATGCCGGTGGAGTAAGACTGGGAGGAATAATATGCAACAGCAGAAAGGTTGACAATGAATATGAACTGCTTGATGCATTTGCTAAAAAGCTGGGAAGCCAGTTGATATATTTCGTACCGAGGAGTCCGGAGGTTACAAAGGCAGAAATAAACAAGCAGACTGTCATACAATATGATCCTAAGGCTAAACAGGCAGATGAGTATAGATCACTAGCTAAAGCCATAGACGGAAATGACATGTTTGTAATTCCAAAACCTATGGCACAGGAGGAATTGGAATCAATAATGCTGGAACACGGTCTTATTGGATAATAAGCAATGTTATTTAGTTGATCAGAAAAACTGAAGGCTAAAGAAATTGAAATTTTCTTTAGCCTTTTTTATTAATAATTGGGAGGAAATTTATGAGTATAGAAGCAGCAAAAAATATTGACAGTAAAACACTTCAACATCCATGTTACAACTGTATTGCCCATAAGTATGCAAGAATGCATATACCGGTAGCTCCAAAATGCAATGTAAGCTGTAATTTTTGTAATAGAAAGTATGACTGTGTAAATGAGACAAGACCGGGAGTTACAAGTGAGGTCCTGACTCCTGAGGGTGCAAGAGATAGATTCAAGGTTGTGAAAGAAAAACTGAATAATTTGACTGTAGTTGGAATAGCCGGGCCGGGAGATCCACTTGCAAATTTTGAAGAGACAAAAAGGTCAATAGAACTTATAAAAGAAGTTTCTCCTAATATTACATTCTGTCTTTCAACTAATGGACTGATGCTTCCGTTTTATGCAGATGAACTTATAAAGCTTGGAGTCAGCCACATAACGATAACAATAAATGCGGTTGATCCGAAAATAGGTGGACAAATCTACAAGTTCGTAAATTATCTGGGGAAAAAATATGAAGGTGAAGAAGCAGGAAGAATATTACTTCATAATCAGCTTTCAGGATTGAAGTATATTACCCAGAAGGGAATTGTATCGAAAGTAAACATCGTTCTTATAAAAGGGATAAATGATAATCATGTACATGATATAGTTAAAATGGCAAAAGAATGTGGTGCATATATGACCAATATAATGCCGCTTATACCGGTTGAGGGAAGTGTATTTCAAGATAGACCTACTGTAAATGATTTTGAACTGAACAAGATAAGGAAGGAATGCGGTGAAGATTTGAAGCAGATGTATCACTGCAAACAGTGCAGGGCAGATGCAATAGGAACACTTGAAGATGATGTATCGGCTGAATTCAGGGGAATTGATTTGAAAGGTATAAACAAAATTGACAACAAGAAGATAAAATTCAGATTTGCAGTTGCAACTAAATCAGGTGTAAGTATAGATGAACATTTTGGACATGCAACGCAGTTATATATATATGATGCCATAAATGGAAAAACTACTTTTGTTGAAAAGAGAAATGTGGATAAGTTCTGCAGTGGAGTAGATGAATGCAGCGGACATGATGACAGAATAACGCGTATTGTAGATGCAGTAAGTGACTGTAATGCAGTTCTGGCTTTGAGGGCAGGATTTGAACCTATAAATTTACTGGGCAGCAAAGGTATAAAGTTGTTCCAGATGTATGATCAGATAGAAAAGGGCATAAAACATGCCGTGGAATTATTGGAAAAAAGTTGACCAGAAATACTGGAGGCTAGGTATTTGTCCACTAGACAAATGTTTAGCCTCCTTTTCATATATTAAGTAATGTTTATTTTTATAGAAGGAGATGTGATTATGTCTATTAATGTTAAGAGTATAGAGGCTCCAACAAGAGAAAGCAGACTCAAATCCATTACAGGATATGATGGAACTATAAAAGATCTTGTCAAAAAAGCACAATCTGGATGTCTTAAAAATAGAGAAAGATGTTTCAGCCAGGCCAGTAACTGCAGTTCTGGATGTGCACAGGGATATTTATCAAGTATAGTCGATGCCGCTATTGTAAACCATGGAGCAGTTGGCTGTTCAGCAGATGTAATAGGAGAAACCACAGGTTTAAAATGGGGTCAGAATATAAGGAGTTGGGAAAAGACAAATGTTAAGTTGATAAATACCAACATGACAGAAGATTCTACGGTATTCGGAGGAAAGAACAAACTAAGGGAAGGTATAAGGGAGGCTTATAAAAGATTTAATCCTAAAGCTATATTTATAACTACCTCATGTGCTTCAGCAATTATTGGTGATGATATCAAAGCTATTGCAGATGAAATAGAAAGTGAAATAAAGATTCCGGTAGTTCCAGTATTGTGTGAAGGTTTCAGGTCGAAAATATGGGCTTCAGGGTTTGATTCAGCATTTCAGGCACTTCTGACGCGTATAGTAAAGCCGCCGAGAAAAAAGCGTCCTGAACTTATAAACATGATACAATTCAGTGGAAGCGGTAGAAAATATATAACTGAAATATTATCTGAGTTAGGACTTGTTCCTCAATTTGGTATTCCATATTCCAGTATAGATGAAATATCCAGAATGTCTGAAGCCGCAGCTACAATTAGCGTATGTGGAACCCTTGGAAGCTATTTTGGGAATGGACTTGAACAGAAGTATGGGGTTCCGTATGTAAAAACTATACAACCTCATGGAGTTGCAGGAATGGACAGCTGGCTGAGAGAGCTTGGGAAAGTAGTTGGAAAAGAAAAAGAAGTAGAAGATTATATAATAAAAGCAAAAGAAGAAATAAAGCCTGAGCTTGAAAAAATCAGAGAAAAGCTTAGAGGAAAAAAGGCTGTAGTAGGTATGGGCCCAAGTTTTTCACATAATTATGTAAGGGTGCTGAACGAGCTTGGCATTGAAGTAGTATGGGGTATTTCATGGCATTTTGATCAACATTATGATCATGGAAGTGTACCTGAATCTTCTATTACATTATCTAACAAGGACAAGGATATTCCTGTAAGTGTATGTGACGGGCAAAATTTTGAAGTATTGAATCTGTTAAATAAAATAAAACCTGATCTCTATATATCAAGACATCCAGGTACTACGGTATGGCCGAGTAAAATGGGGATACCGTCCATAATGGTAGCAGATGAATATACAGCTTTTGGATATAAAGGAATTATAAGCTTTGGACATAGAATAATAGATACTTTAGAGAATAACAGTTTATCTGAAGAATTATCTAAGAGGATAAAATTACCGTATAAATCATGGTGGTTTAAACAGGATGCATTTAAATTTCTTGAAGGTGAGGCGAAATAATGAGCAATCTAGTTGAGCAATTAAGACATGCATGTGCCCTTGGAAGTTATGAATCAGTACTTGCAATAGATAGAGCAGTTCCAATTATACACTCAGGACCTGGTTGTGCAGCTAAAATATGGGCAACACTTGGGCTGCAAAATGGATGTCAGGGAACAGGTTACATAGGAGGACATTCAATACCTTGTACAGACGTAGGAGAAAAAGAGGTAATATTTGGTGGAACTGATAAACTGGAAAAGGTAATTTCAAATTCTTTTAAAGTAATGGATGCTGATCTATATGTAGTGCTTACGGGATGTACTTCGGATATTGTTGGAGATTATGTAGGAGAAGTAGTAGACAGATTCAAAGCACAGGGAAAACCCATAGTATATGCTGAAACAGGAGGATTCAAGGGAAGCAATTTTATAGGACATGAACTTGTGATGGATGCTATCATAGACCAGTATCTGAAACCTGCAGATGAAATTGAAAAGGGACTCGTGAATATATGGGCTACAGTACCATATCAGGATACATTTTGGGCAGGAAATTTTGAGACTATTGAAAAACTTCTGAATTCTATAGGCGTCAAGACTAACATTATCTTTGGACACGGAAAGGGTATAGAAAATTTAAACAAAGTACCTGAGGCACAGTATAACTTGCTTATATCTCCATGGGTTGGACTTAAAAATGTAAAACACTTAAAAGAAAAGTTTGGTACGGAGTATTTACAGTATCCGGTTCTTCCAATAGGTCCAAAGGAGACAGGAAAGTTTTTGAGAACTGTAGGAGAATTTTTGAACATAGATAAAAATGTTGTAGAAAGTGAAATAAACAAGCAGGAGGACAGATATTTTTATTATCTGGAAAGGGCTGCGGATGTACTGCTTGAAACCAGACTATTGCCAAAACATTTTGTTACTATAGCAGATAGTTCATATGCTTTAGGCATATCAAAATTCTTGATAAACGATCTGGGACTTCTGCCTGAAAGGCAATTTATAACAGAAGATGTTCCAGCTGAGTACCAGGAAAAAGTACGTAATGATTTTACAGGATTTTATAATAACATTGTTCCTGAAGTCCAATTTACCGGTGACAGCGGAGATATAAATGAATATTTAGAAAGTACCGACTTCAGAACAAAACCATTGATTCTGGGAAGTGGATGGGACAGGGTGATATCCAAAAAATTGAAAGGCTATGAACTTTCCATATCCGCACCTGCAAGCGACAGGATGGTTCTTGACCGTTCATATTTAGGATATGACGGTGGCATGAGACTGATAGAAGATATTTATACTGTCGTACTTCAAGATTTTCAATAAGCAAAATCTGATTTCAAGGAGATGTATCAAATGATTAAAAAATTGTCCAGGAAAAAAATTCTGTTAATGGTTGTTTCATTGATCTGTATATCAAGTTTTGCACTAACTGCCTGCGGCAAGAGCACTTCTACTAGTTCAAGTAGTGGTTCTTCATCAGTAAAAGACAAATTGAAGCCCGATTCAGATGGATTGATTGCAATAAAAACTTCATCCAAGCTTGATTGTTCCTCTACACCCTGGGTTGTTGCGGACAAAAAAGGATTTTTAAAAAAATACGGCCTGAAAGTAGTCTATACAGGAGAAACTCAGTCAACCCAGCAAATTCCGGCAATTTTAAAGGGAGACAATTATGTAGAATCATTCCATCCGAATACATATGCACCGGCTATAGCAGGAGGAGCAAATATAATAGGTATAGGCCCTGAAGGAATAGATCCTGCTCCAAGTATAGACCCTAAATACAGACATATGTGGTGGTTTGTAAGTGCAAAAGCCAGCAAAGCCGGAGTCAAAACTTTCAAAGATCTGGTAAATTACAAGAAAGGTCAGAAGCTGAAATTTACAACAGGAGCAGCCAATATTTGTACTGATTTCATAGGTACTACTTTAGCGAAAAAGTATGGACTTCCAAAGGACAGAATAGAATGGGTTACAATGCCGGATGTTCAGGCGCTGCAGGCTCTTTCACAGGGAACAGTCGATGTATCCGCAGTACATCCTCCTTACTATAAAGGAATGGAAAAAGCATGAAATGTAAAGATAGCGGATACCTTGGAAGCAGGTCTTGGACCAGCAGCAGGTTTGTCATACTGGGTTGTAAACAAAACCTGGGCAAAAGAAAATCCTAATGTAACCAGAAAGTTTCTCAAGGCTTTGACGGAAGCTGAGACGTGGGCAAATCATAATCCGGAAGAAGCGTCAAAATTGACTGCTGAACACATAAAACAGCCTGTTAGTGGTAATCATTACTACACTGAAAAATTGAATATAGACAATGTAAAATATCTGAAGCCTTGGCTGGAGTTTTCTGAAGAAGTTGGTTCAATACCTAAAGGCAAGGTCAAGGTTTCAGATATGGTCACAGACGAATATTACAAGTAATAATTATTAAAAAAAGGAGATGTATCGAATGATTAAAAAATTATCCCGAAAAAAAATCCTGTTAATGGTTGTTTCATTGATCTGTATAGCAAGTTTTTCACTGACTGCCTGCGGCAAGAGCACTTCTACTAGTTCCAGCAGTGGTTCTTCATCGTCAACAACAGACAAATTAAAACCTGATTCAGATGGATTGATTGCAATAAAAACTTCATCCAAGCTGGATTGTTCCTCTACACCCTGGGTTGTTGCAGACAAGAAAGGATTTTTCAAGAAATATGGCCTTAAGGTAGTCTATACTGGAGAAACTCAGGCAACTCAGGAGATCCCAGCAATTTTAAAGGGAGACAATTATGTAGAATCCTTCCATCCAAACACATATGCACCGGCTATAGCAGGTGGAGCAGATATCATAGGTATAGGTCCTGCAGGAATAGATCCTGCTCCAAGTGTAGATCCCAAATACAGACATATGTGGTGGTTTGTAAGTGCAAAAGCCAATAAAGCAGGAGTTAAAACCTTCAAAGACCTGGCAAATTACAAGAAAGGTGAGAAACTGAAGTTTACAACAGGAGCAGCCAATATCTGCACAGATTTCCTGGGTAGTACTATAGCAAAAAAATATGGAATTTCAAAGGACAGAATAGAGTGGGTTACAATGCCGGATGTTCAGGCGCTGCAGGCTCTTTCACAGGGAACAGTCGATGTATCCGCAGTGCATCCGCCGTACTATAAAGGAATGGAGAAAGCAGGAAATGTAAAGATAGCGGATTCTTTTGATGCAGATCTTGGGCCGACAGCAGGTTTGACCTATTGGGTTGTAAACAAAACCTGGGCAAAGGAAAATCCTAATATAACCAGAAAGTTCCTTAAAGCTATTACAGAAGCAGAGACATGGGCAAATCATAATCCGGAAGAAGGAGCAAAATTGACTGCTGAACATATAAAACAGCCAGTTAGTGGCAGTCATTATTACACCGAAACCTTGAATATACCAAATGAAAAGTATCTAAAGCCTTGGCTTGAGTTTTCAGAAGAAGTTGGTTCCATACCTAAAGGCAAGGTAAAAGCTTCAGATATGGTTACAAACGAATATTACAAATAAAAATTATTTTAGAAACAGGGGGGTAGATGTTATGACAGCTATTACAGCTGAAAAAGAGTCTAAAACTAAAGAAGCCAAAAAAACTAAAAAAGCTAAAAAGGAATTTAATTTGGCAAGTAAACTGGCGGTTTTTAGCAGAAAGTCCATTGCACTGATAGTATTCTTTGCTCTATGGGAAATAGCACCTAGAGTTGGATTGATAAATGAACAGTTTATACCGCCTATATCCACTATTGCAGTTTATCTTGTACAAATGGCGGCAGCGGGAGATCTATTCATTCACGTACAGGCAAGCTTGACAAGGGCACTGGAAGGTTTTGCACTTGCTGTATTAGTAGGTGTACCGCTTGGGTTCCTATTGGGTGGATGGTTCAAGAAGTTTGAACAAATACTTGATCCGTTGCTGCAGGTATTTGCAAAGGTAAATCCATTTACACTTTTTCCTATATTCATCTTGTTCTTTGGAATCGGTGAAGTTTCAAAAGTTGCAATAATTTTATGGGTAGCCTTATGGCCGGTACTTTTTCAGACAATTAATGGTATCAAGAATATTGATCCACTGTTGATAAAAGGTGCAAGGGCCATGGCCACACCAAAGTTTTCACTCTTCTACAAGGTAGTTTTACCTGGAGCAGCACCTTTGATTTTCGCAGGTCTCAAATCTTCTGTTGGTACTTCATTTTTGATGCTCGTTGCAGCGGAAATGATAGGAGCGAGCAAGGGGTTGGGCTGGTTAATACTGAATGCAGAAAATAACTATAACATTGTTAGATTATATGCAGGAGCAATTACTATTGCGGCACTTGGATTGTTTATGTCAAAACTATTGACGGTACTGGAGCATCTGATAATAACGTGGAAAGAAGATACAACTGCTGTTTAAAATAAAACAATTAAAATTAAAGGGGAGGGTTTTATTATGGGTAGTGAGAATGTAATATTGAAGGAATTTGATAAAAAGCTCAGTGATAATGAAAAGGAAGTAAAAATTTCGGCCAGAAATATAACACGCGTATTCAGAGTCAGAAATTCAGGTAAAAGAGGTTTCAGAGAATTCACTGCAATTAAAGATATCAATTTGGAAGTAAAAGCAGGCGAATTTGTTACTATTGTAGGTCCAAGTGGGTGTGGAAAATCAACATTTCTGGATATCCTCTCAGGCCTTTCCAAACCAACATCCGGCGAGCTGTATATTGATGGAAAATTAGTAACTGGACCGGCTCTGGACAGAGGTATGGTGCTTCAGGGATATGCACTGTTTCCATGGAGAAATGTCCGTAAAAATATTGAGTATGGCCTGGAATTGAAAAAAATTCCCAGGAAGAAAAGAAAAGAAATAAGCCAGAAATATATAGAGTTGGTTGGGCTAAATGGTTTTGAAGATAGATACATTCATGAACTTTCAGGTGGTATGAGACAGAGAGTTGCAATAGCCAGATCATTGGCCTATAATCCAGAGATTCTTCTGATGGATGAACCCTTCGCAGCTGTTGATGCACAGACAAGGGAGACTATGCAGGAGGAACTTTTAAAAATATGGGAGAAGACAAACAAAACTATAATTTTTATAACCCATAGTATTGACGAGGCGGTATTTCTTGCAGACAGGGTTGTAGTTTTATCAGCCAATCCTGGAGAGGTAAAGGAGATTATAGATGTAAATTTGCCAAGGCCAAGAAAACTAGGTGAAATTAAAAATACTTCCAAGTTTAATAATTTAAGCCATAGAATCTGGAAACTTCTTCATGGTGTTGATGATGAAAGTGAAGCTGAAGAAAATGTATCCAATACGGTAGGTCTATAGATTCGTATTATTTTGAAACATCTGTATATCAGATGTTTCAAAAGCTTTATATGAAATCAATAAATCAAAAGCTGTGTATGGGAGGAATATTAGTGAATAAACAAAAATCAATAAATCTTTCATTGGTAGACGTTGAAAATCGAGAGAAACGTTTGGGAACAATTATTGCATGGGACGGGAAAGCATCCGGACTGGTAAAAGAATCAAATTATCAGGCAAGAGCCCTTAAAAGAAAGAATAAATGCTCTGGCGAGGCAGGAGAAGGATGCAGGCTTTGTGAATTAAAAATGCCATTTAATCAGCAGACCATGTGCAGTCAATCGATAGTTGCATGTCAGGCCGGCAATATACCAGATGCCATTTTGATTGAACATTCATCTATTGGCTGTTCGGCATGTCATCCCAGGCACAATACCGGATATAGAATCGGACTTATGCGCAGGGGAAAAAAGATACAAAATTTACGAATTGTAAGTACTAATCTCTTGGAAAAGGATATGGTCTTTGGTGCTTCACAAAAATTAAAGCAGTCCATACAGGATGCATGGGTCCGTTTTAAACCCAAAGCTATTTTTATTTCAGCTGCTTGTGCTACAGCACTTATTGGAGAAGATATAGTAAGTGTAGCCAGGGAGGCTGAAAGAGAATTGAAAATTCCTGTTATCCCGCTGGCGTGTGAAGGATTCAGATCAAAGCATTGGAGTACAGGTTTTGATATTTCACAGCATGGTGTACTCAGACAGATTGTAAATAAGCACCCAAAGAAGCAGAAAAATTTAATTAACATCATATCTCTGTGGGGTACCGATTATTTTAGTGAGATGTTGAATCCTCTGGGCTTGAAGGTAAATTATATAATGGATATGGCTACTGTTGATGAACTTGCCCAGATGTCAGAGGCTGTTGCTTCTGCTGCATTCTGCTATACACTGGGTTCTTACACCGCAGCTGCACTGGAGCAGGAATATGGAGTTCCGGAAATCAAGGCTCCTCAGCCATACGGTTTGAGTGGAACCGATGCCTGGCTCAGAGCAATTGGAAAAATTGTCCATAAGGAAGATGAAGTAGAAAAATATATTGATAAAGAACATAGAAGAGTTAAACCTAAAATAGATGAGCTGAAAGCAAAACTGAAAGGAGTAAAGGGATTTGTAGCAACCGGTTCGGCGTATGCCCATGGTATTCTTTCAGTTTTAAGAGAGTTGGATATAGAAGTTGACGGTTCTGTAGTCTTTCATCATGATCCAGTCTATGACAGTGGAGATGAAAGGCAGGACACATTGAAATATCTGGTTAATACTTATGGTGATATAGAACATTTTACAGTGAGTAAAACACAGCAATTTCAATTTTATGGTTTGTTGAAGAGGGTCAAACCGGATTTTATAATTATCAGACACAACGGACTGGCACCGCTTGCTGCAAAAGTGGGTATTCCGGCCTTTGCTTTAGGGGATGAACACTTTCCTGTTGGTTACCAGGGAATAATAAGGTTGGGAGAAGCTCTTATCGAGGTGCTTGCACACAAAAAATTTGGTGAAAATTTAAGCAGACATGTCAAGTTGCCATATACAAAATGGTGGCTGGAACAGGAAGACCCGTTTATACTGGCCAAGCATCCGGAAATTTTAGATCAGTAAAATAATATATAGAATCTATTTGAAAAGGGAGATATCAATGTTAGGCAAATTAAATTCCAATAATCAGACTAATTCAATAGTACATCCGAGATATGGCTGTGCCATAGGGGCTGCATACACTGTATCCGCAATTCCAAGAGGAATTCCATTGGTACATTGTGGACCGGGATGTGTCGACAAACAATATTTTATGCTTTCTTACAATAATGGCTATCAAGGTGGCGGATACAGTGGAGGATCTGTAATACCAAGTGTAAATGCAGGAGAAAGCGAGGTAATATTTGGAGGAGCTAAAAAACTTGATGATCTCATTAGGTCTTCTTTTAAAATAATGGATGGAGATTTATTTGTTGTACTGAGTGGCTGTATTGGTGAACTTGTAGGTGATGATGTAGGCTCTGTAGTGAAAAAATACCAAAAAAAAGGTTATCCAATTGTATTTGCAGAGACAGGAGGATTTAAAGGAAATAATTTA
>Ga0334882_1001034_pt1 | contig 36474 bp, 36 predicted proteins | sample GraSluR1_MG_5_FD_207226 | JGI IMG/M metagenome (GOLD analysis project Ga0334882, IMG submission 207226) | Sludge microbial communities from methane-producing bioreactor in Wageningen University, Netherlands - Granular Sludge_15_04-R1 | ecosystem: Engineered > Bioreactor > Anaerobic >... | reverse complement strand
GAAGGAATTTACAATGTCGGAAGCTAAGGCGAAGAAATTAAACTGCTTATTGAAACCGGGAATGTCTGCGGGAATAATGAATCGCTCATTGGCAATCTTGAACATCAATTTCTTCTGAAGGATGTTAGATTGCTCCGTGGTTTGCGCTCTAAATTGCAACACATAGGGGATGTCCACCGGATAGGGACGACGGGTTCGAAGTGATTTTCCATCCACGGGAATGCTGGAAATCATGGAGTTGGCTCCCATGAATCGAGACATGTTCTTCTGAAGGTTTCCCCGTAACAGGTTACCCACCGGGAGAGGAATACGTTTCGTATCCGTACCGTAGAGCCGGGCCACATCAGCAAATGCTCGGGCCGCAGTTCCAATCACCACCGGGACAACTTTTGAATCCACAGTGATGTCAGAAAAGTAATCCTTAACGGCTCGGTCATATATACGCAGTTCATCAAACTCTGGTATGCGGGTTGGGTCAGTACTCATTAGGACCTACTCCTTATAAATTCAGTTATGGCAGGGTTTGGTTCCTGACTCAGACTTCCATATTCTCTTTGCACCACAACGGATTTAACATCCATCCCATCGGAGGTTGAACCTGTTGGTACATATACGACAATTCTCATTTTAGCTGTGTCTAATTTAACTCGAATATAGGGGGCAATCTCCCGTTCCTGTGGAGTTCCTTGGGCATATGCCTCTCGAATAGCTTGCTCAATTAAACGTACACCCTCACGAAAAGAATCAGATAACTCTCCGACACAAGTATCAGCAAACATGAACAAGTCATTATCGTTTGGATTCATCATTACATCCTATAGATAGAGGATAAATTTACAACGTGAAGTAAATTACCCGCTTTCCATTGTTGAAGGAAGTGGGGGTAAATTAAAGTAGGATAAGAGTTTATGGTTACATTTCCAGTCTCAATCGGGACATACATGTTGGCTATGGGTTTGGGGTTTACTTCATCTCCTGCGGTTACCTCAACGAATACTATTTTGTTTCTCAAACTCTTAACCAGTACATCTATGTACTCAGCTTTCTTATCCGGGTCATTCCAATCAGCCCATAACTCATCTTCAACAGCAATGTTCAAATTAGTTTTGAAGTGTAAGTCATTAGGCCAGACTGCGACCTTCAATTGAAAATACTTGGGATTGTGAACATACAGTACCTTTGCCGGGTAGATGTGCGTATACATAATAGTTACTCCTTAAATAGTTACAGTTCAACAATTAGGCGATATACATCAAATAGTCGTAGATATATCGTAGTTCACCATCGAAATTTATTCTCCAACGGTTACCATATATCTTTTTCTTATACTCAACGTCTTCTAAAGCTGGTTTCCATGTGTGAAAGTATTTGGTTGCTATCCATTGAACAAATCGTAATTTACGACCTTCAATGGCATATATCATGGCATCATTACCAAAACTGTCTTTCTGAAGTAAATTTGCCCCGGCATCCATCAACAACTGCCCTACTTCATCGTTCCCCACGATTGCGGCATTTATGATAGGGTACTGTCCACCATCATATTTATTCATGTCGGGTTGATTGGGGTCGGCTCCCGCTTCCAAAAGCTTGGCTACAAATTTCTCATCATCCTGCAAGATAGCGAAGGTGAGTGGAGTCATCCAGTTATTGATGTATCCATTGAGCATATCCTTTTTCTTCATAGCGTATATTGCACTTTCGTACAATTCATCTGATAACTCCTCACCCATTTCAATCTTATCAAAAAATGTATTCCACTTATAACGTTTGCCCTCATGAATGAAACTTCCCTCAAATGCCTTGGTTCGTCCCTCTAATAAATTAGAAGAGGTTGTTTTCCCAGAAACAATCGTGAAAGGTTTTCCCGTAGGGGCCGGGGTTTCTTCTTTAATGTTGACTAATTTCCACTTGCCATCTTCAAGTTTTTCAAACTTCAATCCCTTATGACGTAAAGCAAATTTGAATTTCTCGATGGCTTTCTTGGCATCATCCCCACCCACGAAGTTATTGATGAACCGTATCCATTCAGCCGCAAGTCTCTCTGCTCCGACCTTAATGGATGGAGGTAAGTATTCTGACAATTCGTGCGAGGTCATGGGTTCTGCGGGAATACCCTTCATCCAAGTCCACTTACCACTCTTGGGTATTTTTGTTTCAATCGGTTTCTTAGTGGTGGATTCCGGCTTTTTTACTTCTGGTTTTGTTTCTTCTGGCTTCTCTTCGTCTCCACCCCAACTCCAATCAAATACTATCGTTGATGGTTCTTCGTCTTTTACATCTTCTTTTCGTTTGGGTTCCTCAAACGGTTTCTCTTCCTTGCGTTGTTCTTTTCTAATTTCGAATGTTCCCGGCCCGGTCTTAACCCATGTGAGACCAAATGGAGATAATGCCTTGGATACACCTTGGTCATTCTTATCTCCGGGATAATCAATACCCCAATCTTGCATAATGAATCTAAACTGGTCGTTGGTGTATTTCTTTCCCATAAGGGCTTCTGCGTCTTCTTGAGTATGCTCCTTGGGTTCATCCATTGCATGTGCGGCTTCTTCACCATCAGAGTATTTGCGATATGCCCTTTCAAGGTAATCCGCAATAGTTCCTCGGGTCTTCTTGGTTTTCGTATCAACTAAATTCCAATTTCCATAGGATTTAATCACATCGTTGTAGAGCCGTCCATAGCCGTATTCGGCAATTTTCCCCAGAGTCTTTTCAGGCACCGTGGTAAGCAACAAATTAATCAACGGAAAGTTCTTGGCAACAATAGCGTTCAGGAAAATATCCCGTCCATCTTTCCCCACGGTGTTCACATCAGCCCCGGCATCAATCAACATCTTGGCAATAGGAAGTTGGTTCGCATCCACTACATATTGAAGTGGTGTAAATTCGTCTCCGAAGTCCGGTTGATTCACATCAGCCCCGGCCTCTATCAATTGCTTAACCAAGGTTTCATTGGGGAGTTGAACGGCATATGTCAAAGGAGTCAGGGTCTCATTGAATTTACTATTCACCCAGTCTTTTTCCTTCATGGCCTTTACTGCACTGGAAATTAAAGATTCCGAAATATCCTCGGGTTCATCCAACTCCAACATATCCCAGAAGTCTTCCCATGAAACATCTTCTTCCCCATGCTTAAATGTCCCCTCAAACGGGTCATCGGAAACAGTCTGAGTTTCTTCCGGGGCAGATGCTTTCTCGGTAGGGGTTTTTTCCTCGGCTTCGAGAACCAAACTCAGCCTACGTTGTGTCTCCGACTTTTCCCTCTCTATGTCCACACGCTGAAGACATTCAATCACTGTTTGGCAATTCATTATCGTACTCCTCGTTGGTCGGGGGCTGGAATGTTGGCTACTAATTCCATCTCTGTAAAGAAGTTGGTCTTAGCAATCTCAGAATCCTCTTTGGGTTTGAATGTCTGAACTTCATACGGGTCGAGTTCCCACATTATCACATCACCAAATTTCGGTGTGATACCCAAACTGTCAAACAGAAATGTTGAAGCAAAGAATAGAATCTGTCGAGTCCTATCAATACCAAAGGCAGACAAACCCATTTCTTCCGGTCTATACACTGGATGTAACCACATGGGGAAATCCGTGTAGACTCGTGCGCTACGCTTGGCATCCCCGTAATCCGGGTCCACCAAGGATTGAGTCGCATCTACCACTCGGTAGGTCATCTTTGGGTATGAGAATCTATATTGTTCGGCCACTAAACGTGCCGCCAATTTAGCTTCCGGTGAACCGACAAACCCTAACTCATAGGCCATTTTCAACCTACTTCTTACTCAAGTGACGGATTACTTCTTTTTTGAACTGTGCAAAGCTCCCACCGATTTCATTCTCATCATAGTAGGTCTGAATGGAACTGGACATATCCTTCACGGACATTGTTTCGGGGTCAAGTTCTCCGGCACACTTCGCCACATGGTTGGTAGTCTTCTCTACAATGCGGGATTCTTTCTTACTCTTGAACTGATTCAACACAGCCTTCTTGAAGGAAGCAAAGCTCCCACCGATTTCATTCTCATCATAGTAGGATTGAATCACTACATCAATTTGCTTATCCGTCATTTTCGCACTGAGGTCATTAGCACATGCTTCCACATGCTTGGAACTTGCTTTCTCTACTAATTTGGATTTGGGGGTGCGGGATTCCTTCTTGTCCTTTGGCTCTTCTTCCTCTTCAGTTACCTCAGCACCCAGTTCGGCCTCAAGGTCTTCTTCAGTTTCCGTAGTCTCTTCTTCGGTTTCTTCCTCAGTTTCTTCTTCCTCTTCTTCATCATCCTCGGTCTCTTCCTCAGTCGGAATGGAACCCAAAATCTCAGAAGCTAATTCCATAACTTCCTTTTCCAAAGAAGCTATGACCTGATTCAAAAATACGAAGCGTTCTTTCTGGTCAATCAGGGACATGTAAGCAGACACATCAGATGCATCTTCACCAACTACCCGGTCTTGTTCCTGTGATATGATTGCCTGAATTTCAGTGGAAAGATTCTCAATCTCACGCACACTGCCCAATTTGGCAAACAATTCTTTGAATTTCTCATTGATTTCCATGTTCCTAATCCCTTCATATTGAGTAGGAGAATTTATATTTGGATAAACATTCGTGTTCTGACTTGAGGGGGCAATGGTAGTGTTCAGAGAATCTACACCTACGGATTCCTTAATCATTATCTAAACCACCGTCCCAGAGCGATTCGGGCAATTTGTTCCTCTTCTTCGGGAGTGAACCCGTAAAGATGGTAACTGTAAATTGTTCTGTCCCCAGTTCTATAATCTTCTATGCCCTCAGTGGAGAACCAGCTTCCCGGACTCCAAGGAGAGGATGACGATTCCGTTACGCCCTCCCGTTCGAGAAATTTACCCACCTTATCAGCAATCGTTATTCCATCTTCTATATCATACTCATCTATCTCAAATGTAATTCGAGGTGGGTCATCCCCCACTTCGTCATTAGGGTATTGTTCAAATTGATTTCCCGCTTCATCTTCATATCCACGCTCTCCGGCCTCACCTACTTCAGCATCTTCATATGATATTATTTCATATGTTTTAAGGACATATTTCTCAGTTTCGACTTCTTCTTGAAGTCGAGTACACCGTTTCTCAAACAGGCTCTTAGGTTGTGGAGTTCGTTCAATTTCTGCTTCTTGTAATTTCTGAACCGTTGTAAGTATATCCATGATTATTTCTCCTTTTTAGGACTGAATGATTTAACAGTCGCCACAGACTTGTCAGACAACTCAGACTCAAAGTAGGAGATGGTTGTACCCTCATCTACTCGAACTGAAGCATTGGGAAGTGAATACGGAAGTCTGTGAATGGATTCAATCACACTGTCCTTGCACCTACGCCCAAATTCCTCCGTGACTAAATTGAAAGTCTTACCCTCTGTGTTGACTATGATGTACACCTTGGATTCCTTGATTTCTTCTTCATCATCTTCGATTTCTTCGATTGGTTCTTCTTTAGGTTCTTCAGTCTGAGGTTGTTCCTCTTCTGTGGTTGCCACTTCAGCATCCTCTTCACCCACTGAGTTAATGAAATCAGAAATGCTCACAGTGATTTTGTTGTCACTGATAGCCAACTTCAACAACTCATAAAACTTGTCATCACTCTGGATGTCACTCTTGGCATCCTCAACGGTAAACGCTTCGTGTCGAGCTTTGGTATCCACGAGAAACTTCTGAATCGTTTCCAAATTAATCCCTGTGAATTTAGTAATCTCGGAAGCTACTGTAATTTTCTCAATCAAGTCCGGCGGGAATTCAGTGAAAATTGCTGATAGAACTTCCACCCCATCAATGACTTCGGTTCCATCAGTCTTCTCGAATGTGGTACCGTCAAGGTCAAACTCTTCCAAATCTCGAATCGAGATAATGGAAGGTAGGATTTCTGTGAGAAGAATGTTTGTATCCACGGATTTCTCCATAGAGTCTTCTTCGGATTTGATTTCCGATTCCTTCACGGGTTTTCTGGACTCATCAAATTCATCGTCTATATCATCGTCCAAGGCCGCATCAACTTCATCCTCATTGTCATACACATCTGTGACATCATCTTTCCTAAATCGGTCTACATCTAATTCGCCCTCTTCATCTTCAGACGACCCGTCAAGCTCCCAAAGGATGTCTTTGGAAATTTCAGCCAACTCCGCTACATCGTCATCTATGGTAATTGTAGCTGATGTAATGGCTCCGGGTCGGGACATATCTGTGACTCCGGGAACAATTTCCCACTGGCCTTTTGTCACTACCAACATCACATCCGTGTCTACTTCCCCTTCCTTTTCCATCTCGACTTGGATGGTCATTAATTTATCAAGAATTTCGCCCACCGTAGGGATGGAACTTAACTCTCCCAACACGCCTTCTTTGAGATTTCTTTTCTTCGGTCTTAAACTATTCTTCATGTTCAAACTCCTATCTGGACTATCATGAATTTCATGTAATGATTTAACTCTATCTTTATCTCTATATCGAAAATTGATTTGATGTCTTCGCAATTGCTTTCAATCTTTGATGTTCTCTCTCGTGACACTCTATGCATAGGGTGATTCCATTATTGGTACTCCATAATGCTTCGCATTGAATTGCTTCCTCCAAGGTAGTGATGTTATGCTCCTTCATAATATCCGAGAAGAGATTGAGGTGATGGGCTATTAAATTTCCTCCTACTTGATGACAGTGTTGACAAGTATAGGAATCTCTTTCAAATACTTGTTTTCTCCACAACTTAGATTCAATGGAATGTCTAATTTGAGAAGCGAGAGATGTGATTCCACCTTTCCAATTGTGGTGGTTTTCTCCTGAATGAGTTTCTCTCCACCAACAACCACAAGACGTGGTATTGCCATCAGTTAAATAATGCCCGACCACAGTTGTATATTTGCCGCACTCACATAAGCATTTCCAAATTACCCCGCCCCACTTATCGGTTCCAATACTTTCTAAGGCTGTAAGGCGACCAAATTTCTGGTTCTGTAAATCTTTGTGTCGTAAACAACCACAAGACTTGGTATTTCCATTTCGTAGATTATTACTAAGTACATTTAGCTTATTACCACAATTACATAAACATTTCCACACCGCATGTCCACTATCTATTTTTACAAACTCAAGCACAGTAAGTCGTCCAAATTTCTGACCTATTAAATTTTTGAATTGTTTTTTAGACATGTGTTCTCGTCGGAAACAACCACAAGATTTAATACTTCCCGAAATTAAATTTGACCCGATGACAGTTGTGTCATTACCACAATCACATTGACATCTCCACCGAATTCGATTTTTTCCATTGAGGCTTCTCGAACTTTCCGCTTGTTCAATTACTACAAGTCGCCCAAATTTCTGACCAGTTAAATCTTTTATTTGTTTCACATTGTTCACATTGTTCACATTAGGTTCGTTGAAAATTAATATATTTGAACTGCAAATTCTTTAACTCTTCGTCAGACTTTTCTCTCGTAGACGTGGCTTCCGAACGTAAAGTAGTCGCAAAATCTCTGAGGTAAGGAGCAGTGGCGGCTTTCAACAACACAAGGGACCACACCATCTTGAGTTCCGCTTCATATCGTTTCTTCAACCAATTCAAAGCTGGGCCATAGGTTACCTCCGAAACGTCTGCAATCGCGGGGTAATAAAAAATACTTACATAAGGCGCACTTTCTGTCGGCACTTTGTAGAGGTAAACATCCTCTCCAATCTCTTTCCATAAGAACTTGAGCGATAAGGATTTGCGTATCATGTTGCGAGTTGAAATCCAAACCGCATATTCCCGAGTCGCATCACTGGAAAAAAGACCTGCGGGTAATCCTACCAAGTCTGAAATTTCATCCAACACATAGTCTCCCTTATAGTTACTACGCAAAGGGAGAATCGTATCTATGAAATTTACAGGGCGGGACAGACTGGATTTAGAAAAATACCCGTTCATAGAACGGGGGTCATTCTGTGCGGGGTTGGATGTGAAATTAACTGACACCTGTTCTATGACTACCGTTTCCAGATACCACGGTTTGAGAATATCCAGAGTATTGGATAGGGTTTCATCAATGATGTCGGGGGTTAAATCTAAGGTAATCATTCCACCACCAGTCAAAGACTTGGTGGTAAAATCAATCAACTGTTGTCGGGTCATTGCGACTCCTCTGTATTATCGAATGTAATCCAACAGTCTTTGAGCTAAGACTTTCTTGTTGCCTTTGGTATCCAATTGTGATTCTACAAGTATGTCTACCAATTGAGCCCGAGTATAATTCTCACACAAATACTCAATAGGGTCAGGTTGCTTGAGCAGGAGGTCAAGGAAACTCTCAGCTTCCTTTTCTTCTTCAACTTGTTCGGCTTCTTCGATGGCCTTAATGTCGGTAAAGATTGTCTCTATAACTGTTTCTTGTGGAATTTCAACTTTAGGCACAACTACCACTTCAACGGGATGAAAAGATTTGACAACACCAGTGGGTAGATATGCATAACCGTTAGCCTTAACAATAACAAATTCACCCAATAAATCTAAATCGTTAGAATTCTTAACTGCTTGTGCTTCTAATTTGTTCCATTCATATTGCATAAGGCATGGTACTTCAGTTTTGGAATGAGGGGGAAGTTCAACAAGTTTCTGGCATACCAGAATTGAGTATGTCCTTTTACTATCGTTTACTACAAAACCCATAATAAGTCACCTTTCTGATTAAAATAGGAATGTGGGGGAGACATTATCTCCCCCACATCAGGTTGGTTAGGTAGTAGGTGCCGGGACAATTCCACCGCTGATGGCACCCTTGACATACATACGGGGGTTGATAACTCTCTTAGCATATCTGGTTTCCATACCTCTACGAGTTTTGAGGTCGTCGAGGGTTACTGGCGGTGTGGCGAACAATGCCATGTAAGGAGCATAAACGTAACCTGCGTCGAGCCAGTTGTCACTCTTATGACCCATGACATATTCGTTGGTTGGGTAGTAAGGGTTCTTAATGACGGTCATGTCATTGTAAGTTCCCAGTACATAAGGACCCGGAAGAGGTTTCTTGGCATTCTTCTTGAAGCTATCCAAGGATTCGAGGACGTTGCAGACGTTTATACCGCAGACCATGAAGTTACCCTGCACTCTACGAGTGTTGGTGAAGATTTGGTTGGATGCGGCGATAACTACGTCTTTGAAGGCTTCCTTGTGCCACAAATAAGGAACACCGGACGGCATGTCCCTATCCCATGTAGGGATGGTAGAGAAGGAGTTGAGGTAAAGGTCGTTCAAGATTTCCATGTCAATGTTGGCACGGATTTGGTTTGACAAGGTGGTGAGCATTTCGGCTTCCATATCCTTACCAAAGGCCATCTTGAGGTCATATGCGCTGTCAAGTGAGTAAATCACTCTCAAGGCACGTTTTTCCGCTTCGATTGCATAGCTGTAGACGGAGGTGTCAACTTCAGGGATGTTATCGGGGTTGTCTTCGAAGTTAACCTTGTAGGTAGCATTAATCACAGAAGGGTCAGTTGGAGTCGGAATAAGAGGCGCAGTGTGGAAGGAAAGGGTTACCTCACCGGAGGTGTAGTTGATGGTACCGGAACCACCCTTATCACCCACAAGGATTGTAGGGGTTGTGGTGTCGGCAGTGAAGGTTTCTACTCCGTCAGTAATAGTGATGCTGGAAACCACGATAGGCTTCATGCCCAAAGTGAAGTCGAAAGCTGTTGTGGAGCCGTCACCTGTGTCATGGGGTTCCTGATACACTATTTCATGGGAGTACCAAATGTCTCCGCTACCGGAAACGAAGGGGCTGAACAACACGTCATTGGCTGTTATGTTACCCTTTGTGGTACCATAACGGAAGTCTTGGAAGAAGATTTCACCGACACGACGAGTCATTGGTTGTACGGATACGAGGTCGTGGGCCACGAGGTTAGGCATGACAGCCGCGATGAGGTCGAAACCGTAGTTAATGAAGTTGGAAATGCTGGATGCACTGGACTCTTCCTTGAGTACAGTTCTGAGGTTATCGAGCATAAGCAAAGTTGTGGTCTTCGCACGGGAAGACAGTTCAGGGTTGGCTGTGGTGATAGCCTCAAGGAAACCCTTAAATTGCTTATCTTCTCTAATAGACTCAGACTTCTGATACTGTTCGGTCAGGGTCTTGGCAGTCTCGGTAAGGGGGATACGCTTCGCATTCATGGTTAATTGAATCCTTTCATTTTATTCAACATCAAGTTAAAGCGTTCATTCACGATACTTTCTTGTTTCAATCCACTTTGTTTCAATCCACTTTCAATCACGGGAGCTTCTTCTTTCTTGGTACCCTCTTCAATTTTCGCCAACTTGAACAAAGGAATTGCTTTTCTGACTTCAACAAGATTCCATGTCATCTTCTGGGATTCCATGAAAGCTTTCATCTCGGCTTCCTTAATTCCGTCAGTGAGAAGAACTTTTTCTATCATCAACATAGTGTGCTGAGATTTAATGGTTTTCAGTTCTTCTTTGAGTAGGGTTAGTTGGTTAGACATCTCTTTCCGCGACTGAACTTCTTTTTCTACTAACTTCTCTGCATCTCTAAGTGCTTCATTCTTAGCTTCTATCTCAGCATCAAGCTTCAACAATTCGAGCTTACTTTCATTCACTTGGGTACGCAGTCTGGTTGTTTCCTTTTTATTCGGTGAATCAGTAGTGCTGATTCTCATTATACGTCTTTCAAACTGTTTTTTCTGTTTCTCATTCTTCTGTATCAAATTTTCATGGTCGGATACCATTTTTTGAATAGTTTCTTCCAATTTAGACTTTTCTGTATTGACAACCTGTAGTTGCTCTACCAAACTTTCAATCCGGTCCTGCAAGCAATCACGGGTTTCTTCGACTACACTGAGGAGAGTGAGAAGCTTTGTATTCTCTGATTCCTTAACGGTTGTGGTCTGAGAAGCAATAACATCTGTAAGTTCTCTAACTTTGTTCTCAAGGAATGTTACTCGGTCTGCCTTGGCAGTTTCAGTCAACAGTGTGGCTTGAGAAGCGTTCTTCAGTTCGGTCAAATTTACACCCAATTTTCCATAGATTCTCTCATAGAATCCAAAGTCTTCCTTAACATCCGCAGAGTCCAAGTCCTGACGCGCAATGGCTTCCATGACTAATTTAGGATAGGAACCAGCACATGACGGGTCTATTACGATGTCGTGAGTTATGTATTCATATGTATCGGGGTCAACAATACTCTTACCCTCAGTCATCTTCAATTCACCGGAACCACGGGATGATATTCCCACGGTGCCATAACGAGCCAGAGTATTGACGATTCGACCAGCGGGAGTATCCAGAACATCCAACCTACCCATGACCCTGTTAGTGGCTTCGTCCAGCCAAATTCTCCGCATACAGTGGGAGACTCGGGTCATAGAACTTTCCAAAGTGGCCGGGTGGTCCGCTTCACCCCAAAGAGAACGATTAGCTAATTTCTCTTGAACTGAAGCATTCCGAATTACATTTTCCCATAGAGCTTTAGGGTAACTTCGCTTATTGAAATTTTCCTCATCATAGACTCCTATCTGTCCTTCCAGTGTACACAAGACTCCTTGAGGTAATGTCTGGGTATTCCCCTCGACCAATACCAAACCGGGATTCTTAATGTTCTCAATAAGAACTTGTTTTGCCATTATATGCTCCAATCAAAACCTATCTATTAACAAAATGTTAGAGTGTTCTCTTTCTCTATATCAAATTTTCAATTAGAGATGGTGAATTTACACTTACAGCGTTTGAACTATCAGAGTAAATCGGCTGAAAGTATATGTGCGACTACCTTTAACCATCTGAACTTCAGCCCAATAAGTACCCTTGGCGGGTATGTCGGTCTCAGGGTCAAGCTCGTAAGATGCGAATCCCAAAGAAGATGGAACCTCGGGTGTCAATTTCCACACGATTGGTTCAGGAATCTCTTCATCTTCCTCGGGAACTACCACAACCGTGGAGTAACCTTCACGTTCCTTCAGAGTAATTTGCACCGTGTCTATTTCAGCCAAGCTATACGGGCTGTGAGTCCCTACGGAATCCACCAGTACAAACTTGAATCTGAATGTGACATCTCGGCCTGTGTAAATTGTAATGGGAAATTGGTTATCGAAATTCCCCTTGGTGACTCGACCCTCTTCCACTATCAGAGTGTTGGTGAAGGTCTGTTCGTAAACATCCTGCATCAACTCGTAGGGGGACTTGACTACCACATTGCCGGGAACTATAATCATATTGGTAATCCTACACTACCGCAAAGGGAAATGAAAAATTATAACTCTGACCGTTGTATTCGTAAATTACAGTTAAAATGTATCCGGTGCCTTCTACTGGTTCAAAGTCCGCAGTAGTCTTAGTCACTACTCCATTGACACTGGTCGTCACCACCATGGGGCTAACCACTACGGCTCCGGCTGAAGAAAGAATGGAAAAGGTAACTCGGGCCGGAGTAAGAATGGTTTCCTGTTTGGATTTACCTATGCAGGTCAGGGTGGTTTGTTCAGTGGTTCTATTGAACACAACGGAAGCAAACACATCCAGACTTCTATCCATGATGAACTGAACTCGTTCTGTTACCACGGATTCTGAACTTGTATAAATGAACATGATTTCAGTTTCCTCGGTGAACATGGATGTATCCAACTCACCAAAGTACAAATTTGTGAATGTATCTGAAGGGGTCATAACCTCGGAGAATTCATCTTCCGGGGTAAGAGTCCACAACTCATTCTCGAAATCCCAAATTTTACCATCGGACAATCTCACCATAGAGAATGTAGGACCAGTAGATAGACCCTCAATGTAAATTGCAGGGATGTATGTTTCACCAATGTTAAAAGTCATGTTAGTCTCCGTTCTCTATCTCTATATCAAATTACGAATGTATTCCTCTACCTCATCGAACTTCGTATCCACATCTATGTTGTTATCCAAAATCCAATCCATTGTTTGAGTAATGATTCTACCCAAACGAGGACTGGGTTTCACATCCGGCCTCAAACGCATCACCAATTCCCCGTTGATTAATTTACGGATTCCATCATAGGATGAATCCTTTTCATATCGAAGTTTCAAATCGGCAACTTTCTTTTCCACTTCATCCCAGTATCCGGCATCAAACAACTCTTCTCCCCGAGCCGCCGAATCAGCTTTCGCCACTGCCAACAGAGTATCCCAGTTCGGGTCGGAAATTAGTTTTACAATCTTGCTGTTGGACATTCCAAGTAGCTCATGCATCTTCATGTGATTTAAGGCCCCAAACTTCAACGCACGTCGAGTTTCGTTGTCCACCTTCAATCTGTCCGCTATCACATCAACAAGCTCCCCAGACCTCTCTGCGTGTCTGTAATAGTGCTTCTTGCCATCCGGCCCATCTTCCTGTGTATCCATCTTGCCTACATCATGGAATAGGATTGCCAAATTTATAATTGCATTCTTTACCGGGTTCTGTCTCAATGCGGCCAGAGTGTGTTGATACGCATCACCCTCGGGATGAAGTTGCGGGTCGTGTTCCTTGCCCTGAAGTTCGAATATCTCCGGTAGGATAATTTGCAACAACCCGGATTGATTCAACAACTCCAAAGCATCGGCAAATTTCGGCCCCTCTTGGTCAGCCATCTTCTCAAGCTCTTTCATGATTCTCTCACCCGAGATGTTCTGAATGTTGGATGCAGTATCCTGAATAGCCCGTAGGGTATCCGGGTCAATTTCAAAACCCAGTCGGGATGCAAATCGAACCGTTCTCAACATGCGAAGATAATCCTCACCAAATCTATCGTGGGGATTCCCTACTGTTCGAAGTATTTTGTTTTGAATATCTTTCTGACCATCGAAGTAATCATAGATATTCCCATCTTTATCCACCCCCATAGCGTTGATGGTGAAGTCTCTTCGAGCCGTATCACCCTCGAAGTCCATGATAATCTCTACAGACTCCGGCCTACGCCCGTCTGCGTAATTTCCATCTTGGCGAAAATTCGCAATCTCAAATGTATCTCCTTGGTAATTTACAACTAAGATACCAAAGTCCTTATTCTTTCCTATGTCGTGAGTCTCGAAGTGCTTCTCTAATTCTTCAATCGGGACATTGGTCGCAATGTCAATATCATCCGGGGCTTTCTCCCCTGTGATGATGTCTCGAATAGCTCCCCCTACAATGTACGCCTTTGCATCCGGCCCACCAATGGATTCAATCTCTCTCAATAGGTCTACGCCTTTTTTCAATAAGGGGAGTTCCTTTTGATATTGTTCCCAGTCCCCGGAAATTTTAGCCTCAGTTAAAGGGCTTGAACCCAAAATTTCATCAACCTCCTCTTGGGTGAGGAGCTTGTTTACTTTGATAGCCCCACTGATTATCCATGAACCACCCTGAAGCTTCGGAGTCTTGAACCTGTAGTATCCACCTTTAGGAACCTGACCACGCAAATCCTTCGAAGGCATCTTGTCTACAATCGGTTGCCAATCCACATCTGCCGGAACCTCTACTTCAGCCCATACTCTATCTGGGGGCATTGTTCCATCTTTCCGCATAAGGTGGGGAGCAATAGGGCGAACTCCACTATGCCAACCCGGTCTGAATGCAAACTCCTTGGTCGGAATGGACTCGGCATCAATCCACTGCCCCATAGGGGTGGGAATGTTTTTGCCAATGAATAATGGGTATATCTCTCCCGGCTTAGTCTTCAATGTGCGAAACAACTTGTATGCCTTAATAGTCTTCTGAGGTGTAGTCGCTTCCATAAACCCGCGAGATTCCCGAATACCTTTTTGAGGTCGAAATATAAAGACCTCACCATTACCATAAGAAACATAAACTATTAAAGTATAATCCGTTTGTCGTCGTTGTACTACACCCTCAAAACGATTAAATTTATCTAATGTGACCGCATCGAATTTTTTCAAACCTTCATGGTCACTCTCTGATATTGTAAGTTTAAGATACTCAATGTCGGATTCTGTTTTCACTCCCAAAGAGTTAAGTAGCCAACCTTCATCATACTGCAATGCTCTCCACATAGGGTGAGTAATTGGAGAAAATTCCCCCGCATCAATTTGATTAAAATAATCATCAAATTCCTTATCCATATATTTTTGCATCTTAGTTTCTTGTTCTTGTGTATAAGTATCAAAATCCCCATTCCATATTTTGTCCCGTATTTCATCTGGAAAGCTATGAGCGTCTTTCAATTCCTTATCCTCACTATCCCAGAAACTTGCTCCATCTCTACCACCTATGGCAATTGCAAATTTTGTATCTGAGTTTTTTGATAATACTAAGAAAAACCGCTTGCCTTGTCTGACATATCTATCGAAATGATTTTCAGACTCCGTAGCGGAAATACACCACTTCGTAGACTGACCGTAGTAAACGGCGGCTTCCTCTGTGTAGGGAATCACTACCATCCAATTTTCATTCTCCCACACTACTTCAGATTCATTTTTTATCATAGACTTTAATTTCTTCTTCATCTGAGTGGGAGTCTCAGTATCTTTCTTCAACCATACAATATATTCTACTTCCTCAAAAGTGAGTTTATTAATGTCCCGATTCTCCTTGGGGATTTGATTCTTATTCAATTGAGTATCCCACTCCTCCAAGACAGGTCTAATCTCATCTTGGGTTACACCCTCGACTTCAATCACCTTGCATATCCACTCAAGATACTTGAAGCTGGGCGTGAAGTCCAAAGACTTATACTCGTCGGCCTTCTTACCAAATTTAGCTCGGGCTGAAGCTAAAGATTCGGGGAGTAATTTGGATTCCTTGAGATTGTACTGCAAATACTCATGAATCTCCTTATTGAATACTTCTTCATCAAACTCAAAGAATCCTACTGAATTCAAACAACTTTTAAATAGGTCTTTGTGTGCAAATAGAGCAATTTCAATATTCTCTATAATAGTGTCAATAGCCAAATCATTTAATTCTTGTTCATCTTCCCCTGAATAATAATCTTCCTCTCCTGCATATTCCGGTTGTGATGATGTAAGTAAATCTACTGCCAAATCGGGTTTCTCATCTACATTGATTGTTATCAATATATTACCACCAAAAGTATTTGCTACCTCATATGTAAGCTTACTGAACTCTTCTCGGTCTCTACTATTCTCATTATCAAAAATAGAACTATTAATCTCAAAACCTTGGTCAATGGCATCTTCAAATACTAACCGTAACTGGGGGTCTTTCTTTATCATATCCAAAAGGTCACTGTTACTGACAGAATCATCCTTGGTTAAATCATTGCGTTTACGGTAGATATCCTCAAATTTAGTTAAATTCCTACTATCTAATTTTTCAAAGTATTCATCCACCTTGTAAATTGCATTGATACCGAGGGAGAAAAAAGACAATATTTCTTCTTTGTTATCTTCCAAAAAACGACTAACAGCATGAACAGTATCCATCCAACTTGGAGTCCAAACCTGTGAAACTTCTCGTTTATTTCCGGCTTTTGCCTCTACATAGGGCTTGAATTTTTCGTGGAAAAATCCATGAACTCCGTCTGAAACCAAGCTACGCAAACTTGAATACATCATAGCATTATCTTGTTTATCCGCTATTTGTATATCATCCCCCCCTCTATCTGGAATGAAAACCTGATACTTAGATTCATCATCATATGTATCTTTTATCCAATCCTCAATCCCTTCATCGCTGGAGTATTTATGTACAATGACATACAGAGTTCCCTTTGAATCATAATGATTGAAGTAATTATCATTTCCCCGAGCCGCAGTACACCATTGAGTTCCCTGACCTATGTGAATACTGGCTTCCTCAGTCTTGGGAACTAAGATAGCCCAACTATCGTCTTCATATACAATTTCTACATCCTTCAAAGATTGTTTGATTGCCCTCTTACGCTCACTCCGAGTCTCGGTGTCATACAAACCTAACTCTTCCAACACCGAATACAAATCCGACAAACTCTTATACTTATTGATGTCTTTCTTCTCAACCGGGACTTTGGCTCGACGGGTATTGAATATCTCCAAGTATTCCTCGGCCTTATACAAATCCTCCAAAGGAAGGTTACCCTTTAGATAAAGGTTCAAAAGCCACTTCGAATAGGGTCCGATGTATTTTTGTTCTTCAGGGTTATCTTCAGCCTGAACCGTCAGGGGGTCACAAAGAACTATCTGGTTAAAGACATCTCTGGGGATGTCCTTGTATTTTGCATTCTCATGCACCTGTGTTCCGGTTGCTTCCACCAATCGAGATTCTTTTACCTCATCCGTGTTTTCGGAAGTATCCGGCTGTTCCGGGTCTTCTTCAGGTTCCGGTTTCTTCACTGGCTCTTTGGGCGGTTCATCTTTGGGGTCTGGCTTCGCTACCTTCTCCACAGCCTTCTCACCCCGAGGCGGTCCATCCGCAGTAACGTAGGCAGTTCCTTTGTCAGAAAAGGAAATTTTCCCAGACTCCACAAACTCTTTCATGGCTTTCGCCACGCTGGAAATCTTAAAAGGCATAATATCGGCCACGGTGCGGACTAAATGCTTGCACATCACACCTTTAAGCTCGGGGTTGCGGATTTTAGGAAACCTCGTCTCAGGTCCCATGTTCATATCATAATCAGGATACATATTCGCGTCCGCATCGAGACTGGACAGTATAAATGCAAATCCGTGAAATAAAAATGAGGGACAATCACATCTAATTAGTATATCCCCCGATGTAACCGCAAGGTTGGCTCGCTCAATATAAGGTAAATCAACCTGCGAAATAGCATCCCACCAGCTTAATAAAATGACCCACTGCTGCCAATATGCCACTCCATGAGTGGTTACAGCATTAGTATGAAACTTTAATACCCCATCAATTGAAATTTCCTGTAAACCTTTACCAATTACGGCTTTAGATAATGCCCTCTTCTGGGGGTCAATGCCTTTTCGTAAATCATTTACGTTAAGTTCGTCGAGTTTTTTTAGCATCTCGCATCTCCCGGTGAGTTTGTTTATGGCACTTCTTACATAAAGTAATTCCATTATCTATATCCCAAAACGCATCACACTGTCGTACTTCATCAAGGGTGGTGATGTGATATTCCTTTATTAAATTAGCCACCGTGTTAATATGATGAGCATTTATCTCTGTATGGGATTTATTACATCTTTGACAAAGATACTTATCCCTACTAAAAACAGTAGTTCTCCAACTATCATACTCAGTCAACATCCTAATACCTACATGAAGTGGGGTTGTACCACCCTTCCAATTTCCATTGTTTGCCCCCAAATTAGCTTGAGATGTTCGTTCTCTCGCATAACAACCACAGGATTTAGAATTACCAGAGGTTAAGCTACTTCCGGCCACATGGGATTGATTTCCACAATCACACTGGCACAACCAAAGTATTGTTCTATTATCAGGAGCATAACCATCCCTCTTTAATACAGTCCAACGACCAAATTTCTGATTTGTTAAATCCTTAAAACAAGCCGCAATGAGTTGGTCTTTTTGAAAGCAACCGCAGGATTGAGTATTACCACAGCATAAATTTACCCCTACGACATCTTTGATATTTCCACACTCACACTGACATTGCCAAAGCGATTGTTTTTTCTTGTTTTGTCCAACATATTTCAACGCCGTTAATCGTCCGAAGACTTTTCCAGTTAAATCCTTAAAGTGCGTTGCAGTAATACGTTCTTTATTATAACACCCGCAACTTAATGAAACCCCCGCCATCAAGCTTCCACTCACTACAATTCTTTCCGTGCCACAATCACAACGACATAACCACTGCACATTTCCTTGTTTACTGATTCCCCGTTCTTCCAACACCAACCAACGTCCAAATCGCTGTCCAGTTAAATCTTTCTTGTGAGCTTCAGAGGTTTGTTCTTTCGCGTAACAACCGCATGATTGTGTATTGCCTTGTCGAAGACTATTAGAGGAGACTTCAACAGTGTTACCACAAACACATTGACATCTCCAAATTACTTGCTGTCGCTTAGTTCTGCCTACGTCTTCCAACACCACGAGTCGCCCGAATTTCTGTCCAGTTAAATCCATACGACTTCGTTTGGATGTTTGTTCCCGTTTATAACAACCACAAGACTTTGTTTTCCCACTTCGAAGTTGAACAGAAACTACATCTACAAGGTTGCCACAGGAACATTGACATCGCCATAGGACAAAAGAACCTCGCCTACCCACATCTTCAAGTACCGTTAACCGTCCATACACCTGCCCAATTAGGTCTATCTTCTTTGACATGATGTTTATTCAGTTTCATCTTCGACTTTAGGCTCTTCAATTTTCGGTTCTGTTGCTTCAGGTTCCTCTTCTGTTTCATCTTCCGATTCCTCGGTGAACCCCACGAATTCATCATACAGGGGTTGAACCAACTCACACGGAATGGAGTACACATCACTCAAGATAAAGAGAGTCACATAATTCGGAACGGGTCTATCCTGAATGTACTGAACGAACTGAAATTCTTCGTCATCTTCATCAAGCATGGACTTCACGATTTGGTCAAACGTCTCAGGAGTCAGCTCAAATTTTTCGTCTTCTTCCTCATGGGATGCAACTATTTCTTGAAAAGAGTCAAAGAATGTCATCACCATACCAGTAAGCTCTTCTTCCCCTTCAAGATTGAAAGTCTCTATGAACTCTTCCTTGAGTCCTTCCACATACTCATATTCAGCAGTTAATTTCTCCAACATTTCATCGGATATATTTTCCGGGAAATAGGCTTCAAATTCGCCCTCCATTGGGAATCCTTCTTCTTCCCCAGTGAATTCCATATCAGCATCCATGTCTTCACCCTCCATAGGGGGAAGTTCTTCGTCGGCCATCTCAGGAAGATACAACTGGTTCAAATTTAGACCCGAGGTATATTCATACCCGTTCTTCCATTCAACCTTGGCTTGCAAGTCACCCAAGACTTCCATGAAGTAGGAGAGCTTGGTTTTGCAAACATCATTTTCTTTTCTCAACCAGCGGAAGGTTAAATTACCGTGGTCATTGGTTTCAACTGTGGTAACTTTCCCACCGAGGAATTTAGAAATCCACTTCTTAGCTTTCTTCTTTTTATCTTTTACGACAAATCCGGGGTTGACATCGGCAGAACAAGTCTCTTCAGTCAACACGGCGTAAGGGTCAATCTTCGAGACTACAGATTCAATTTGTGTCTTGGAACCCTTAACCTGCATTGAATTGTAGTCACCTCTCCAAAAGATGCCCTTTTTGTTCATCACGGAAGCCATGAGCTTGAACGTGCGGATATTAGAGGGCTGTACCCTTACTGGGAACTTGGAGGGTTTCACGGATTCTTGTTGAACCGGAACACCATTGGACATAGCAAATGCCACGAGTCGGGCCGGGTCTTTCTGAAGATTCTTTGCTTGACGAATGAAATCTTCAAATTGTGTTGGAGCTACTTGCTTGGTGAAATAGGGGAAGTCTGCTTTCGGTACAAAGCCTATTACTTGGTCATCAATCTGAATGTTCAACTGATGATTGTTTTCATTCAAGTAGGAGATTTTGTGCTTTCTTAATTCTTCCAAGGTAACAGGTTTGTAGGTCAGAACCTTTTCAATCAGTTCACCGTCACTATGACCGAACACGCCCAATCTCACAACCGGAAGATAATCCACTGCTACTAATTTGGAATGGCGCAATACACTCTTGGCACCCTTGAAGTTTTCCTTGGCGAGTCTGGATTCTACTCGTTCCTTGATGTTCTCTCCGGTGTAGGTGTATACTCTACCCTCAGCCTTTACATGCACGATGTCGCTTGGGGGTACCAAAGGAGCTACAGGACCAAGTTTTCTTGTAGGGAGGGGTGGGAGAACCTGCATATTTGCGGGGAGAGCTTCCGGGTCGTTCACGAAGTTCAAATGGAACATTTCAGTACCGGACAATTTATACAGCATGTGGCCGCAGTCCGGGCAGTATTTTATCTTGGATGGAGTTCCATCTTCTTTAACCTTCACGATTTCACTATACCCACAGGAGTAGCAAACTCTGTACACCATAGGGACTTCAAACCCTGTAGTGGTATCGCTGACATCTTTCGGCATTTCGGTCTTCTTAACGGTAGGCATTTCCTAACCCCCAAATCTGATTCGGATTCTATTTCTAATTGAGACATTGTTAATTCGTTCAAGTAATTTAGAGAGGGTGTCTTTGGTGAACCCATTACGTTCATAATAGGATGTTACCAAGTCATCCAACTCTTCATCGGATTCTTCCCCGGTGAGGTCATATTCCACTTCATCCTCAGTCGGAACCATAGCATTAAATAATTCCCTATAGGTTCCTTCAACGTCGAAATCTTCAGATGTTAATTCCTCAAGGGTATGTCCGGCGTGAAACAGAAATCCCATCATGAATCCCATTTCAGCACCTAACATATAATCATCAGTAATTACATCAGAAACCGGGATTTCTCTATCCTCGACATCTGATTCATCCTCAAGGGAGAAACCGCATTCATGAAGCTTTTCAATGTCAAATAATGCAGACTTTTCCATCTCCCGTAGAGAACGTCGTAAACGGTTATTCATGCCGGGATGGGCAATCCAAATTTGTTCTTTATCCTCTACTAATAAATGGAATACTCCACTACTGGTCTCCACGGCTTTCATTTGTCATCTCCGCTTCTGCTTGAGGTGTTCTATTTTCTATATCAATTCGGGGGATAGTCTGTAGCCTTTTGAGAATATGTTGAATATGCAGAAGTGCCTTATACGGAGTCAGTTTAGAACCATGCTGAAAGAACGCTGTCTTCTCAATTTCAGTCATCACAGTCTTATAAGCGTGTAACTGTGAAAGCATTCCGATTACATACATCGGCATGTCATCACCAAATTTGTCTGCAAGGGTCTGATATGCTTCTTGAACTTTAACTCTATCAATAGTACCGTTTTTCATTGCGAACCTCCTAAAAAGAGAAACCTAAGTAAATTACAGTCCAACTCATTCCACTTATTAGCCTCAACTGACGTGAATACCATACGGAACACTTCCATCAAAGAAGCTGGCATTTCAGGTTTCTTCTCAGCTTCAATGATGATTCGGGCTAACCCCGACATCAAAACCTTCATGTCTGACCATGTTACCACATGGTCGGGGCAAAGAATCTCATCTAACCGCTTTCGAATATCTTTTCTCTTTCTGACCTCTTCTCTTATGGAGGTTACATCATTTAAGTCCAAGCCATCCAAACGATTCAGGAAGTAATGAAGAGTTTTGTAACGTCCAAGCAATTCAGCCAGCACATCATCCGACACCGGATTCAACATGACTGACTCAGCAATCTCATTTGCCAATTCGGAGTTATAAGTAGTCAAGCTCTTCAAGTAGGTGATACGTTGCACTACATTCTCAGGCAAATCAATCCGAGGAAAAGTACATGTGTTCTGACGCAATAGTTCCAACAACTCATTCGGATTTCTCATTATACAACCTCTCCAACTGCGACTTCGGGGCCTTCTTCGTCCCCCATGTCAATTACGGCATCATCAGCACTCTCATCAGCTACAGCTTCTATATCCCCAGAGGGGGCCGCACCCACCGCAAATTGACCTTCTCCTGCGGTTTCGAATTCTCCCCCTGCTTCTTCATCAGGAGTGGCGGTGCCTTTCTTCTTATCCGGGAACAGTTCCTTAGATGTAACTCCTTCATAATTAATGTCCAAGAAGTTATCATACAAAGTTCGGGCCATCAACTGAACATCACCCTTGTTCTCTTTCACGAAACTCATGATAGAGTTAGCAATCTCTAATTTTTCCTTCAACGCTTCCCAACGGTCTGATTCTTCTGCACCGGAAATTGTAGCAAGCTGTAGGGGAATGTCATCCCATGAAATCTCTTTCTGGTATTTACATTCCAAGTGATACTTAACCAACAACTTCAAACCATTCAAGAAAGCTCTCTGTAGCTTCTTGATGGTTCTGGCATATCGAATATCCGAACGCACAAGAGTAGTCGAACCCAACGCACCGGGCATCATTTCCTCGAAACCAAGATAGGCTTTCGGAACTTTGATTCCGGCGAACACCTTACTCAAGAACCATTCGATGTCCACAATGGCTTTGATGTCAATGTCTCCACCAATTTGTTCAACCTTCACATCGCCCTTACCGCCTGTAACTGGAAGGAAAATATCATCCAAGTAGTTAAATGGATAATATTCAGTCTTCCACAATTGGTTCTGAGCATCAAAGGTTTGTTGCTGAGTAAATTTCTCTTCAATGTACTGCATGATGTCTCGACGCTCCTGTGGGTTGGCATCAGCCGTATTCACATAGTAAATACGAGCCACACCGGAACGAGCAAGACGGGCCAGTGCAAGAGCCTGTTCCACGAGGTTGAGAATCTTAACATCCTTACGCACAGCGGAGAACATACTATTTCCGTACTTACTGGAAATACGGAAGTAGAAATACTCATCTTCATGGAAATTACGGTAGGCATTAACGGTTAAGTCCAACTCCATCGAGGAGTAGTTCTGATTAATTTCATCCTGCTCATAGAGGAAAAGCTTTCGAGCATTCTCGATAAGGGTTTCCTGTTTGTCCATAGCTATTTGAGTATTCTCCAAAATGATGGATTGTTGTCTGTAAAAAGCAATTTCTCTTTCCCTAAGAACCTTGGCCTTTTCATTATGTAAAGCTTGGACCTTGGAGTTGAATTCATTCAATACCTGTCTAATTTCTTGGTTTCTTTCTTTTCCAACTTCAACCACATTACCGTCAGCTTGTTTCTTCACGAATGACAAAGTAGATTCCGGGAGTCCCGAAACCATTACCAAATCCTTAATGGCATCTTTGGGAATCACTAAGGTGGTCTTGTAGAAGTCAGGACGGTAGTTAATTATGAAGTGAACGAAACCACGCTCACTTGTAATTTTGGTTGTCCCCACGGACTCCATGTAGGATGCTCCGTAGACCTGTGAGCTATCCTGATAGGCGAAAGCGTAAAGCTTGCCATTCAAATCAATTCGCCAAACCGTTCCGGGGAAAACATCCAGACGACAGGAGGTAATTCCAACGCCCGGTTGAAACTCCGGCATTACAAAGAAGTCTCCGTACTGCAACAACAGGAACAATATACCGGGTCCTGTGGTTTCAACATCCAAGATGTTATCAAGAAAATCCTGAATATCTTCCTCATAGGGAGTGGATTTATCTACCCAAACCGTAGCCTGTCTGTCACTATCAAATTGCAATGCATCATCTACCAGCAAATCGAGATAAGAAGACATGAGAACATTGTCCATCATGACTTCGTAATCTCTGTACTTTTCCTGTCTCGTCCTACCTATGTTGGTAGCGGTAGCGTACATCTGAGACAGTAAATTGTTCTTAACGAAAAACTCCATCAATTTGTTATCAGGTAGTTGTAACAAGTCCGCTTCAGTTACATCGCCCAGTGATTTAGGACGCACTACCGGAGCATTGACATTGGTTTGTCCTGCTCGGGGTTCAGGGCGAACGGGAAGTTGGGCATTTATCCCAAACCCTCTACTTCGATTAAATAAACCCTTTTCCATTGGCATGGGAGACCACCTTAATTTTCATCAATAGGCATGTGTTCAGTTACATGATAGTGGGAACCATTGGAGGAGATAATATCTGCATCCGTGAATCCCATTTTCTTTATCACTTCAATAGCTTCCGCATCGCTCCCGCATTCAATTTCAGTAGTCCCATGTTTCACAATAACACTTTCGTGCTTAAGTTCTTCTGTTAATCTGCTTTTCATTTCAAGCTCCTAATCTAAAAAGACCACATCGGAATCTCCGCAGAAGCGGCGATACCCCATTCTTTATTCCATGTGCCGAATACACCCAATCGAACCGGAGTCTTACGGGAAATATCCCCGGATACTCCCACCATAGCGGTTACTGGATAATGCCCGTTGTCCCCACAGTATGCCCCGGCAATATTCGGGAAGTGTAGAGTAGTGGGCAAACCAAACGGTTCATTCCAGTACCAAAGGTCAAATCCCAATTGCGGTCCCTGAGTACCATAACCCCCGGTTAATTCCGGGTGTAAACCAAACCTCTGGGTCTGAATTACAATTTGTGAATCCGGGTCTACGGTTACATGAGTGTCACCATAAGCGGGAAGTTGTACTCGAATCGTAGCTGAATGTAAACTATCGTTTACCAGATATTCCAAGTACAAATACTCATCCGAGGTGATTCTGGCAGATACCATCGAAACAACAGCCGGAGCTACACTGTATTCAGTAATGTACAGGGTATCCGGTTCCACATCTCGATACACAATCTTGTTACGAAAGACCGTGGGGCCTTCAACCGTGAGTGTATCCAGAGTTCGAATAGTGTTGATTACTTGAGTAGTTCTATGGCACTGAGACCCCACCAATAGGTAGAGAATAATACACAAAGCGATGCCAATGAATATCTTGTAGTTATTCTTGAGAAACTTCAACAGAAGGTTTTTCATTCTTCTTCTCCCTATACTCCATTAAACAATCAATTAAACTAACTAATGAAGTCGTAGGATAACGGAGAGAAGTGGCTATTAATTGACTTTTCTCTTGTGCCGTCAATTTAGACATAATAGCATTAACTTCAGCCTGTAGTTCAAGGGTATGACGTTTAGCAATCAACTCTTCCATGATATGAATCGCCAACGCATCTTCGATGTCCGCACCACTAACAGTATCCACTACTTGCTGAGGGCATGTGTATTCACCCTCGGAAAAAGCTTTCGACATAATAGTTCCTTTCGATTTACATAACTACTCGTTTACGACCCTCAACAGTTACATTCATTTTATCCACAACGGTTCTAACAAGCTGTCGAGCAATCTTATGATTGGCTCCGGCAACCTTAACAATGATGGTATTGGTAGGTGGATGAATACTCTGAACCACAATATCCTTGGCTGAACGAAGTTTCCGTTCCAAATTACGCAGTTCTCCGGGTTCCTTGCTTCGAAGGGAGAAGTAGTAATCTCCACTTTCAAATTTAGACCGAATCTTCTCTTCCACCGGGACTACGCTTTCAGTCTTCTTCTTTGCATAGGCGGCACGAAGGAGATTCTGTACTCGGTTAAATTTGCCCAACTCTTTGGTCTCAACTTTACCCCCGGCACGATTCTGATAGAACATCAACCGGGACATAGCTTGTTTCAAATCCTTGGAGTTATCTACGAGAACATTGGCAATCTCCGTTGCAGATTTTGTGAACAAACCCTTGGGTGGTGTCCAACTGGTATCTACATCCTCAGACCATTCTTTGTTCTCTTTGGATTCTCCCCAAATTTTCCGTTTGAGATTATCATCCAACTCAGCAAACACACTGGTAGGGATATTAAGAACAACTTCTTCGGGCTGATTACCATAGTAATCTTCTCTACTCTCCAACTGTCCCCCATCTTCTGCTTCTAATTTATCGTGAAAGAAGTTAAAGAAGGTTTCATCCATCCAGAACACATAGGTTTTATCAGATGCTTCCAAACGGGGGTCGGGTTCGTGTCGGTAGGCGACCTGTCTTTCGACCTGTGCCAACATGGGGAGAGCCCCGGAAAAGAACATGTACTTATTCTGTGCATTTCTAACCTCAAGCAAGGTATCATCATGCATTGCAAAGGCGTATTTAGCATCAGAGTTTTTGGATAAGAGGAAATAGAAGTGGACTCTGTATTGGTTCGTGTATTGATTGAATGAATTAAACGATTGGGTAGCAGAAATACACCATCTCGTTCCCTGACCATAATGATTGGATGCTTTCTCTGAAAAGGGAACTATGATAACCCACTCGTCGTTTTCAAACACAACATCCGATTCCTCATGAATGACACCTCGAAGTTCTTTCTTAATGTCACTTTGAGATTTGACATCAGCCAGAGAAGCAATAATATCTACTACTTCGTCAAAGGTAAATTGATTAATGTCTCGACTCTCACGGGGCAACTGGTTCTTATTCAAGAGAACATCCCAACGATTAATCACATGCGGCATTTCATCAACAATGCTTTCACCCTTTTCACTTATAACCTTGCATATCCATTCGATGTACTTAAATGTTGGAGAGGGGTCTAAATCCTTATAGGTGTCAGCTAAATCCTTAAATCTTGCTCGGGCTGAGGCTAAGGACTCTAATTTCAAACTTGAGTTTCGAGACTCCTTCATTTCTTCGGCCTCAGCTTCCATTGCCAAAAGCTTATCATAGTAGTCGGGAATTTCCATCACATGTGCCAGAGCAATTTTGAAGGTCATCATTTCATCATCTTTGGTTATGTTGGTAGTATCCCCCAACAATGAACCATGTTCCTTTTCAACATCCATACCGAGAACCAACTGTCCAACCATGTCATCGTCAATTTCAAGTTCCAACTCCTTGGCTAAACGCTTAACCTGTTCCTCAATGGATTCAGAAGATTCTTTCTTATCCTCTTCTGCTTCATCCTGAACTTCATCTACAGGGTCTACAATTTTATTCTCATCTTCTTCAGTAAGAAAATCCTTGTGTTCATGTATGGTTACTTTCATGGTTAGCTCCGATTCGCATAGAAACGATACTTGGCTCTTGCTCGGTGGAGGATATAGGTTTCCCAGACTTTATCCATGGAACCGGAAACTATAACTTCCTCTTTACCACTGGGTAGAGTGGCACTTAATTCATAATAACCACTATCCAATTTCTTCACATGAAATTTAGTGTTAAATGCTTCATTATTAGCATCAATCTTATATTGAAGGTCTCGAATACTCATGTGAGGACCCATTTGAGCCATGGCCTCTTGAAGTTGTTTGCGAGTCTTCTTTTTGCTTTCCGGCAAATCACCTTCGTAAACTTCCCCTTCAGGTATCTCTTCATCGTCATCTTCAATGGGAGCTTTGTATGAAGAACCAGAAATTTTCACCACGGAAGCAAATGCGTCTTCGTCGTCTTCATTCTCGTAGTAACGAATGTCCGGGTCCATAGGGGAGTCATCAAAGACTTCCTGCTCATACTCTGCGGCCACAAACGGAATCGAGGTCAAAGAATCATAGATGGTTCGAGCCTGTTCCGGGCCGAACACATCATTGTCTTCATTATACCAAAGTCCATTGGTGGAGCTAATGGCATAGCGGACTCCTTCTCTTTCGTCTTCAACCAAAAGGTAGGTCTTATCAGAATCCCAAGATTCTAATTTACGATTCACCACGGTCAGTCCTGCTTTTTCAGCCAGTCTCTTAACCATACCCTCAGTCAACAAAGGACTCTTTATGAGAACGGATTTCATTTCCAACTGATGTACCTGAACACCCTTATCGGAAGTCTTCTCTAATTTGGCAAATTTATTGCTTATCCGTTGTTTCAGTTCTGTTAGAGCCTTGGCTTCCATCACCGTTTTACGATTCTTCCTGCGAGGTTTCTTACATGCTTCGTACATGTTCTTACCATTAGTTTCGAAGTCCAACAATTCTCTTAGTTTCTCTTCGGTATAAGAAGTTTCTACTTCCAACACACCTGTTTCATCTTCGACTACATTCCAATAGTATGCTTCCAAATCCTCAGCATCAAATCTTATGGTGCCTTTATCCGTAGTTATTTCCATAGTCAAATTTAGGTTGTCATACCAAGGGGCATCCTCAGCTAATTCCTCAATATTAAAGGCTTTGGCTCCATAGTAATTTCCTCGGACATCGCCCCCGGCATGAAGATACACAAACAAAATACCGGAAGAATACAACACATCATTTGAAGTCTCTTCCGAGATGAAATTGAAGTGAAGCGTAGGTCCCCACCAACCCCAATTGTAAGTGTTATCTCTACTGGATGAAATTCCCTTCTTTATCAACCAATCCGATAAAGTATCAACAGTGTGATATTTTTCATCTTCTTCAGATAGGAATTTATCCACTTTATCTCCCAAACCCAACTCTTTGAGTTTGGCTAATACGTCCTCAAACGACAATTCCGGTACACCCATTAGCTCTGCCGCATCCGTGATGTCCAGCAATTCCGCATAGGGGCCATTGAATCCCGTACCCCAGACTTCTTTGCTAACTTCCATTACCACAGGACGGTCATCTTCTGCCTCTTCTGAATCCACGGGTGAACTATATTCATTTCTGAATCGTTTATCCATCCATAGACGATACAACTCATCCGGCGTACCCGCACCTATTTTTTCCTCAGTACCGTCAGGGAGTTTAGCCCATAATTCATTTCCCCGAAGAGAGAAATTGGTGTGTTCTTCTTCATTATCTAAATCAATCTTTAACTGTAAATCATCCGCAGTTAAAGACTCCAACAGTTTGACATCTTTAATTTCCCGAGACTCTTCGGCCTTAATCCAACGCTGTGGTTCCCCACCGGCTCTAAGGGATTTGTTTCTTTCCTTGGCTTCCACATCGGTCATCTGTTGTTCAGCATCAACCTTTTCAGATTCCGTATTGAACAACCAATACAATTCCTGTCCCTCTTGAATCTTAATCTTGGCTTCGGATAAAGTCCTACCCACGATTTCAAATTTCCGTTCAACTAATTGAGTCTTAATTGTGTCTATGGACAATAGGGGATAACCCTGTTCAGCACACTGCTCGATAAATCGAGCATAAAAGTCCTTCATAGCAATTTCCTTGGAATTCCCTATGATGGAACCCGTTACTGCATTATAATCGAACTCTTTCCACCCGGAAAAGGTTCGGTTCAATTTAGTTGTTTCAGATAAGAGAGCTAAGATAGACTCCGGTTCATAGTGATTAACTACAGACCCGTTTTCATACATGTATACGCATCGAGTAGGATTCTTCTCCACCATTTCCTCAAACATTCGAGTTGCTTGGTCAGGAGTTAGATTGGAGGTAGAAGTCACACCCGGAATCATAATGGTACAATTTTTCTTGGTCTCCAAATCAGCCGCAGTTTCTCGACTGCGCTTTTCCTGAAGCTTGCGAATAAGTTCTCTGGACATGTTTGAATCCTTTCGATTTATATGTTCAACAAAGTATTATTTCTGAAAATCAGACGGGTCAGCTATCTGTTCCAAACCAACCTTACGGCCCAAAGCCAATACCAGTTCTTTAGGGTCAGTACCTTGAGACCATTCGAAATTTAACTGGTCAGCCGAGATGAATCCCGCACCCACATTATAAATTCTCTTCGCAAAGGAATAAACCTGATTCTTCCATTGTTCGAAATCAGGCTGAGATGCTTCCTGAAGCTTACGAACCTTCTCGGCATTGCGTTCAGCCGCTCCGTCTTTCTGACTCTCGTCTAATTGGTAATTCCCATTATCCGGGTCCAACACACCGCGCTTCAATTCCTTTTCACTGATTCGAGCCCTGAAAATCTCAGGATTCTTTTCCCTCTGCTCGGCAATAACCAAGAGTGTGTTCATTATATCGTTAGGCATAATTGACATCCTTTCATCTTAAAATCTTATCCAACAGTCCTACAAGGTGTTGAATCAATGCTTGTTTCTGTTTCTCAGTCAAACTCCGTATATCTTGATTGGGCTTCAATCCCAATACCGACTCTTTAATTTGACATCCCGTTTCCTTGAGGTCTTTCATCTCTCCCATACAACTGACAATCTTTTGTTCCGTCAATTTATAAGGCTTTCCCATTTCCCGCCAGTGAAATTTGATGGTCTTCTCATGAAAATTTGGGTCTACCGTATCCATAGTGAGAGTATCCATCAAACCAAATGCCTCCAAAATTTCTTGAAACAATATGTCAAACTCAAAATATCTATCTTCGAAGTCCAACAAGTCCTTCATGAACATTACCGACCTCGGTGAACTTCAACCAATACCTTACGGTCTTCCGTAGTCAGAGCGGCCCAATCGGTAGTGGGAAGATGTCTATCTTCCTGTACGAAAATTCGGTCATACTCCGGCAGGGATTCCCACCATCTACGCACAGCTTCAACCATCGTGGAAGCTGTAGCTCTTTCAGCATAATGTTTGGCTTCTTCCAGAGTCTTAACATCTTTCTGAACTTCCACATACTGCTTCTTGCTTTCCCCAAGTCTCCAACGATACAATTTACCCCGGTCAAGGAAATACTCGAACCCATCCTTAAACATGACTCTCTTACGAGCCCCAACCGTACCGAAGGTAGTTTCAATATATTTTTCCATTAAGGATTGAGATGTATCAGACAAAGTTTCAGAATAGGGGATACCTCTCTCCACCAATGGAGGACAGTTCTTATCGGCCCAATTGTACATATTTCGGTTGTTGTGTCTCTTGTCTTCACTCATGTGTCTAAGGATAATTTCTTTCTCCTTCAACACGGAGAAGCGAGAGTTAAATTCCTCAGTGAACTTCACTGCGAATTCATCCAAAGTCAATCCTTGGAATTTAGGATTCAATCGTTCCCCGGCAAACAAACATTCGAATATCAGCGTAGGAAGTAAAGGCCAACCCACCCGAGTAATGTTCTCATTACCCTCAATGGATTCCAAACAACGAGCAAAAACATCCTTCCAACCAACTACATCACCTTTTTGGGTAATTTTCAAATCTATCACCTTTGGTGCCTCAATATCGGGGTCATGAGCATACTCAACCTTAACAGGTTCATTTTCTTCAACTAATCGCCCCAGTACCTTCACCAAATTGTCATAACGACCTGTTTTATCTAAACGTTCCATGACATATTCAACATATGCACGTTTAGTGGTCTGACGATTACGGAACTTCGCTACAACTTCTCGGGTCACATCGTCTTGAAGAATGTTAGCTTTTTCAATATCCTCGGCAATAACCGGGCTACCAATGACGGGACGAAATCTATCCATGTGAAACTCCTATCTCCAATATAAAACACCGCTATATTACTCGTCCCTTTTCTATATCATTTCCTGAATTGACTAACACCAATTTAGGAGATTGCATCAATTCCGGCACGGAGTTAGGTACAGATTTACCCAACAGTAAATTAGCCTGAAGCATCAAGGCGTGAACATCCTTCAACATATCTCCCGAGTAGGGGCCATCTTGATACATCTTACCAATGGTTAATTCAAACCCCTCACGGTTTTCCAGTCCACGCTGAATCACGGACTCATGTCTGAACACCCAAGCATTGTTGATGTTCAATACCCACATACCCTCAATGAATACAATTCGAGGAATGTACTTCTTTCCAACCTTTGTCCATTCCAAAAATGTCGGGAGATTGGTTGAGAAAGATGTCCCCCAATAAACCCGCACATTGTTAAACAATAAACAAGACTCTTCTACATCCGGGAGTCTTTTCTTTAACTGACGAAACTCCCACCAATTTCTAATTTGTTTCACGAAATTATCCTGTGTCTGGGTCACGGAAAAAACCAAATCCATAGGGAGAAGTTGGGTCGGTTGTTTAATTGGAACACTAAGACGTTTTATTCTGCTCATCTTGTTGCAACCTTTCAAATACGTTACAAATTTCAGTATACTTAGGCTTAAACCAGTCTTGTTCAAATAGATATGTCACATACTTCCGGTCACTATCGAAAACATCCTGAAGAGTCCTCCCCTTATGTTTCCCAAAGCACATGACGGAACCCGGCCCCCACGAACTTAAATCAAAGAACTCACCCCAAGACTTCACTGTGCCTTTGGCCTGTTCCAACAATTTAATCACCAATGCCGATGTGACTACTACATCACTGAAAGCCCGGTGAGCTTGAACAGGTTCCGGGAACACCTCGGAAATGATAGGCTCCAAATCCAAAGCATACCGCACATACTGAAGCTGATGATTTACCATGTTGGGATTAAATTTCTGTAGAGTCTTTAGATAACAGACCCGCTTGGCTTCTGGAAACTGAATGATGTCTGGGTACAAACCCACCATGAAATCCCAGTCGAACCGCAGGTTATATGAACCAAGGTAATTTACAGTCTTGAAATCTTGCATGAATCCCATGAACTCTTCGGAAGGATTATCATAGGTCATGGAGTTCTTAACCATGCGGTCTGTAATATGATGGATAGACGACACCAAGGGGTTTATGGGAAACCCCGGATTTATCAAGGTTTGAAATTTCCGCTCCACGGAAGCTAATTTGGTTCCTCGAAACGATAGAATTGTAGCCCCGAAGTCACACACTCTATCTCCGGTAGACGCATTCAATCCTGTGGTTTCAGTATCCAACACACCAATTCGGCATAACATTCAACACCAGACCAATCAATTGTTCGGATATGGCAACCCTTCTGTACTAACACCGATTGGGATATAATACAACATTACATGACCTCTGTCAAGGTCTCCCCGAGTACTGGCATCAAACCAGCCCCGAGACAAATCAAAATCCACAAGTCCTGCGAAATCTCCCCTATCCGTAATGGTTCCTATAACAATTACATTGGTCTCAGGATTCCATGTAAGAATCTCTGTACCCAAAGGCAAAGACATGTGGGCGCAGGTAATTTCGTCTTGGTCAAATATTAGACCTGATGCAGTCTGCTTACCGTGGAAACCGGGTCCATACCATGAACATTTCGCCATAGGAATGGATGACTGGCAATTCAACAGGAATGCATACATGAGAGTCTGGATGAGTTTGAGGGGATACAAGAGTGACATAGATTACCTCCAATCTTAAGTGAACCGTTCTCCAATACCTACCAGAATCTACCATGAGATTCTGCGCTTGGTTCCTGCTTCAAAGAGGCTGCCAACGATACTGCTGTTGGTCTTATATCACTCTCCACAGGCGTTCGAGTATCAACTCCGGTTTCGGTAGAACTTACCGTACCATTTCTATATTCAATAACACGATTACACAACTCTATAAATTCTTGTGGTGTAAGATCGCGCTTTGCGTAATTGGCTCTTTCGCTCACCCACTCAACGTTATCAATATCATGTCTCTTTTCGGGAAATCTTGATGTAGGCAAAATGTGGTCGAGATGGCAATTCAACCCAGGAACAAGTTTCTCACCGGTATAAGGGCAAGTATAATTTTGTGATTCCAACTTATCCTTCAATAGTCTTGCCACTTCCACGGTTCCAACTCCTAAATTCTCCGTAGCGATTTCGACATACCAATGCTTTTCACAAAGACGGTTGCTGTGAGGCATTTGAGGATTTGTGCAAAATTTACAAAGACCTCGTGATACTCTATCATTGTAACCAGCGATTTGATTTGCTCTGTCTCGTTCCCTGTTATTAGACTTCCATAAATTTGCCTTAGCGTTTACACAATCCTTGCATACGGCCATTGTCCCATCTTTCCTTCTGGAATTCCTGCCGAACTGCGTTGCGTCAAGAACACGACCACACTTCCTACATATCTTTTTCATGATAACTTACTCCTTTGTAGAGTAAGTATATCACTATCAGGCCGACTTGTCAACTCAACTCTCGGTAGTTTTGCTGCTAAATTCTTGAGATTGATGGCTGCGTTTAGGTCGCGGTCATGTATTGCACCACAGTCGCAAGTCCACTCCCTATCTGATAACTTCAACTCCGAGTTGATGCGACCACAATGCCTGCATAGACGCGAAGATGGGAAAAATCTGTCGGCGACTATCAATTCGGAGCCGTACCAAACTGTCTTGTATTCCAGTTGCCTGCGAAACTCAGCAAATCCAACATCGCTGATTGCCTGTGCCAGGCAATGATTTGCCAACATCCCAGATACATTTAGGTCTTCAAGCACAACTACACTTGGACGTTCATTATCGGGCTTGGTTTTCGCAACGATAACAGACGTTGATTTGTGTAGTGTGTCACGGCGGATGTTGGCTATCCGTTGATGCGCTTTGGCAACTTTCTTCCGTGTCTTTTCTCGATTCTTTCCACCTTTCTTTCGGCGCGACAGTTCGCGTTGAAGCCGCCTGAGTTTAGCCTGTGCCTTCTTTAATGGCTTCGGATTCTCGAATCTCCGCCCATCAGAAACTACAGCCAATTCCTTAACGCCCAAATCAACGCCTATGGGTTCTCCGATTGCTTGGGTAGCTTTAATCTCTTGTTTACATTGAACACTTACAAACCATCGCCCTGCCGATTCTGAAACGGTGACAGACAAAATATGGATGCCATCAGCCGGGATGTAACCGTGTTCTTTTAGCCTGAGCCAGCCAATACGCGGGAGTTTGATATGGGTTTCTGTGATGTGGATTGAACCTGTCAGCCTAAAACTCCCAATGCCATTCTTGCGACTTTTGAACCTTGGAAATCCTGCTGACTTCTCACCGTTCTTTACGCGGCGAAAAAAGTTTCGGTAGGCTTTGTCCAGATCGCGGAGAGCCTCTTGGGGCGCTGCCTTACTCACCTCATAGAGCCAGGGGAAGTCCGTCTTCTTCAGGGCATTTAGCTGCCGATGTTGCTCAATGGCATTGCTTGACCTTCCAGTTTCCTCATATTCCTGTTTTCGTCTTGCAAGTGCCCAGTTCCATGCAAAACGAGCCGCGCCAGCATGTTTCAACAGCGTAGTTCGTTGAGTGTTGTTTGGATCGAGTTCGGCTCGGTACGCTCTAAGAATTTCCATCAGCTTTCTGCTTCCTGCGCTCGGCTGAACGCTTACCATAGATTTTTGCTGAAAATGACGAGAGCAAAGACAGCATGTCTTCAACCAGTTCCCTTAATGGTTTCTAATTTATGCACTCGCTTCTCCAAAGATTGAAACCAAACCTTAATCTCATCTACAGTATGTGTAAGGTTATCAATTTTGTTACTCAACACTGCAATGTTATTATCCTCGACCACTTTAGTTAGAGAATCTATCTTAGCATTCATCTTAGCAAACTCAACTTTTATCTGGGTAAATTGTTCACTAAGAAGTCGTTCCCGCTCTAAACAATGGTTATCAACTCTACGGAATTGCTTATCATTGTAATCCTTATGTTCCTGAAAAGCAACTAACAGAGCTTTAATATGATTCGAGTTCTGGTCTATCTTATACTTCGCCACACCCCAAGATGCGGCCAATCCCAATACAAATAGGATTAAAGGCCAAATTGATAGGAGGGTTGCTAACATGGGTCACCTCCGGCAGATTCTTCAACTTCCGGGGGAGTCTCTACTGGGGGTGTTTGTCTCCGGCCAAAATTAGGGGAACTTACAACCCCCTCCGCAACTCGTCCACCCATGAGAATCATCGTGATGACATACCAATGTTCATCCGTTATAAACTTGAACAGTAAAAAGATAGATGCGATAAACCAAGCCCAAACGGAATGACTGATAAGCTTATCCCACAATTTGAACATCAATTCTTGTTTGGTCATAATGTACTCCTTTAATATCTATATCAAATTCCGATATAGTAGGGGAACATTCCAGCTACAATTCCGAGTACATACCAGACCAACTCTTTTACCAAAAGTCTTACATCACTTACTTTGTCAATGAGAAGTTCCTTTACTACTACAAATCCTAATGTAGCCAATCCAGCTAAAGGCCAACTGATAGGCATAGTGAACATCTGCATTATACCAGCGAATAAGAATACAAGGAACATTCCAACCATGAAATGACGGGTTTCTTTTCTTATGTTATACCAACCTCGGTCAGTGAGGAATTTCTTAATCTTTTTTATCATGCT
>Ga0334882_1001031_pt1 | contig 36617 bp, 38 predicted proteins | sample GraSluR1_MG_5_FD_207226 | JGI IMG/M metagenome (GOLD analysis project Ga0334882, IMG submission 207226) | Sludge microbial communities from methane-producing bioreactor in Wageningen University, Netherlands - Granular Sludge_15_04-R1 | ecosystem: Engineered > Bioreactor > Anaerobic >... | reverse complement strand
ACCTGAACCAGCGCCCGTGGCAGTTACCCCACCCCCAGCCCCGGTTGTGCCGGAACCGGCCCCCAGCGGGGAAGACCTGCTCTCCGGCGATGACGCGCTGGCCTGGCTGCAAAGCCTCACTGCCGGGAAGGAAGAGGAAATCCGCGCGCAGGTCGAGCGCGAGTCGGAAGTCCGCGTAGCCGAAATCCTCGGGCGACCCGCCAAACCCGCCGCCCCCGCCCCCGTTGAGATCGCACCACCGCCCGAACCTGAACCAGCGCCCGTGGCAGTTACCCCACCCCCCGCCCCAGTTGCGGCGGAGCCGGAACCGGCCCCGGTAAAAGTCACACCAGAGGCTACCCCCACGCCAACTGAAGAGAGCGATTTCTTCGGCTGGTCCACGCTCGGACAACAGCCGGCAGATACATCGGAAGAACCTCCGGTAACTAAATCAACACCGGTCAAAGAAACTCCATCTTCCGCACCCGTTGTCATAAAGCCAGAACCGGTTGCCGAGGCTAAACCCGTCCAGCCTACGCCACCGGCTGCACCTACCCCACCTAAACAAACCGTTGAACCCGACTTCTTCGGCTGGTCTACCTTTGGCGAAAGCATCCCGGAACCATCTACAACCCTAGATGAACCACCGGCACCGCCGCCTTCTTTTGGCTTTACAAGTTTTGGCGGGGACCCTGAACCTGCACCTGAGCCAGAGCCAGAACCAACCTTCGATGAAGGCCCGTTACCACAAAAGTCAGCGCAAGTATCCGCACGCCCGTCTACACCATCCGCCACACCACCCGCCCCCAAACCCCAATTCGATCTGGATGCAGGACGCGCTTATGTAAAAAAGAATGCCAAAGACAACAAGGCGCGGCTCGCTCTGGCTCGCGCGCTCTGGGTATCAGGCATAGCGGATGAATCTATGCAACACTATGCACGCCTCATTCGCGGCAACACGCTCATAGAAGAAGTCTTGCGCGATTTACAACGCTATGCAGCGGAAGGCGCAAAACAACCACCGCTGCTGCGAACACTAGGGGATGCGTATATGAAAGCCGGACAATTGGATAAAGCATTGGAGGCCTATAACCAGGCAATGGAAATGTTGTAAGCGCCCTGCTCCGTTTTGATTTCAGGACACGGAGCGCACGATTTGTGCCTCCGTGTCTCTCTGTAACCAACAAATCGCTGATTCTTAGGAGATTTTGAAACTATGGAACAATCTCTGGTCATTCTCAAACCGGACACCGTGCAACGGGGGCTGATGGGAGACATCATCGGACGCATCGAGCGCCGAGGATTGCGCATCGCAGCCATGAAAATGCTGCATGTAAGCCGGGAACTGGCAGAGCAACATTACGGAGAGCACAAGGGCAAAGTGTTCTACGAGCCGCTGTTGGCCTTCATCGGCAACGGGCCGGTGGTAGCGCTGGTAGTGGAAGGGCCAGAAGCTATCAACCTGTTGCGCGGAATGATGGGCAAGACAAATGCAAAGGAAGCTGTTCCTGGCACAATTCGTGGCGATTATGGCATCTCGAACCGGCACAACCTGGTGCATGGCTCAGATAGCTCAGAATCTGCCGCGCGTGAAATCGCTTTGTTCTTTAAGCCGGACGAAATCATCGCCTATCGGCGCGCCAGCGAACCGTGGATAGACCCCGACGCCGCGTGGTAAACGATAGTATGTCTCTGATGCTGTGCAAAGAATAAGCTACGCAGCACGAGAAACGCGCTGGTAACATCATCCAACTTCGGGAAGGTTGCCCAAAACACCCGTCCACGTGAGCTGCGCCAGACGTAACCGAGCAGCGCTTTGCTGTGCCATTTGAGCGATATGACGCATGATAGTCTGCGTCACTGCTGCAACGCACACGCGATCTTCGGCATCACCGCTGAAATACAACGCTGCTCCCATCGTCATTGCGTAGGGCGTGTGCAACGGCCAGCGACTTGGTGCATCCTCGCCGACTAGATTTACTTCTCGCAGCTTCTCCCACAACAGATGAATGCCTATCGGAATGACCGGCGCACCGGTAAGCAATGCTAACCGCGCCGCCCCAGAATGCGCCGGACAAAAAGCCTCGCGCGGGCTTAAATTGCCCTCGGGAAAGATAATCACGGTCCCCCCGGCTTCCAAAACCGCGCGGGCCTGCATAAAGGCCGCCCGGCCTTGCCCCACCGTCACGGGAATGTGTCCGGCCCAGCGCAAATAGCGCCCAAACAGCGGTACCTTGAAAGCTGCCTCAGTGATCAAAATAGCGGATGGCCCTTCGACCAACCAGGCGACAAAGAATGGGTCAGCAGTGGTAGGATGATTGGCAACCAAAATACGTGGACCTGATGGCAATGGGGCGTGGCGCAACACGCTCAACTTGAGGTACAACACGGTATATATATGCAAGATCGGCCACATTAACATATACAGTAGAGTTTTCATCTTTACTCTCCAGGAATCCGACTTTTATTGAGTATACCCACGCCCTACCGTATATTCCTATCCGCCCGCTAACAATTGACTACAAGTTTGGTACACACGGCAATTACAACCCCCTGGACCATCACCTATCCGAAAATTCCACCAGTGGTCGGGCCTACCAAAACCTGTCAGTGGTTTCAAAAAGCTCAACCACCGACTTCAATCACAATTCGCTATTCGTAATTTGCTATTCCGCAAAGGAGCACAACCATGAAAATACTTTTTATCGGTGGCACGGGAACCATTAGTTCGGCATGTTCCCAGTTGGCGTTGGCAAAGGGCTACGATCTTACCCTGTTAAATCGCGGCCAGACAGACCGCCCGATTCCAACAGGCGCGCGCTGTGTGCAGGCGGACATCCGCCAACCAGACACAGTACGCGCTGCCTTAAACAAAGAAACCTTTGATGTCGTAGTGAATTGGATTACGTTTACGCCAGAGCAAGTGGAGAGCGATCTCGCTCTGTTTCGTGAGCGCACAGGACAATACATTTTTATCAGCTCAGCCTCAGTCTATCGCAAACCCGCCCTGCTCCCCATCACCGAGTCCACGCCGGTGGGTAATCCCCATTGGGCCTACTCCCGCGACAAAATCGCCTGCGAAGCACGTCTGAACCAGGCGTACCACGACGAAGGCTTCCCCGTGACCATCGTACGTCCCTCACACACTTACGATGAACGTATGTTGCCTATGTACGGACGGTACACGGTTATTGATCGGATGCGGCGCGGGCAACCGGTCATTGTGCATGGCGATGGCACATCGCTGTGGACGCTTACCCATCACACAGACTTCGCGCGCGGCTTCGTGGGGCTACTCGGCAACCCTCGCACTATCGGCGAGACCTTCCACATTACCAGCGACGAATTACTCACCTGGAACGAGATTTTCACCACATTGGGACGTGCTGCCGGTGTTGAACCACAACTGGTGCATATCCCCTCGGATATCATTGCTACTTTTGATGCCCATTGGGGCGCGTCGCTACTGGGAGATAAGGCGCACAGCGTCATCTTCGATAATCGCAAGATCAAGAATCTTGTGCCAGATTACACAGCAACCATTCCCTTCGCGCAGGGGGCGCGCGAGATCATCACCTGGCATGCTGCCGACCCCGTGCGGCAGCATGTGGATCCCATTGCCAAGGCGCTGTTTGGGCAGCTACTGGCTTGGAGAATACGCGACGGGATAAACGAGTAAAGCCTCCCCGCCACGCGCATGACATTCATCATCTTGTATCCTCCACAATTTGGCTTATAATTAAATATAGATATATTTCAATCTATCAATCTACAAGGAATCCCATGTCCACTATCACCGAAGAAGAAGCCGTCTTACTGCACCGCTACATCTGCGAAGGGGTGGGCGATCCCAAACGCCTGCGCCTGCTCTACCTCGTTGCCGAGCACCCCCGCAAGGTCTCCGATCTCACTGAGCTGCTAGGCGTTTCCCAGCCGACCGTCTCCCATCACCTACGCATTCTGCGCGACCGGGGCCTGGTCGAGGCGCGCAAGGAGGGGACGGCGGTGTATTACTCCCTGAGCCACCCCCGCATCTTGGAAGCCCTGGATATGATGCGCGCTATCGTCGCGCAGTTTTTGGCGGAGGAAGCGCAGGTACTTAGTAATTCGTAATGCGTACTGCGTGAGGCGTGAAGAGAATTCGCTGACTCCCTTTTTCGCCTTTTCGCTTTCTCGCTGATTCGCTGATTTTATTTGGAGGACACAATGGCTAAACTGTCTGAAGCACAAACAACCTGGTTGGAAGGCGTCTTTGGCGAGCGTTTCACAGACCGCCCGGTGGAGCGCAAGCTCTACAGCCACGATGTAGGCGAGATGCCGAGCATGATCAAGCCGCTTATTGGCACGCCGATGGCGGATGGCGTGGTGCAGCCCGCGTCGGAGGCGGAACTCGCGGCGCTGGTACAGTGGGCGGTGCAAGAGGGCATCCCGCTCACCCCGCGCGGCAAGGCGACCTCCGGTTACGGCGGTGTGTTGCCCGTGAAGGGCGGTATCGTGGTGGATTTCTTCCGCATGGACAAGGTGCTCGCGGTGGACGCCGCAGCGCAGACCGCCACACTCGAAGCGGGCATCGTCTTCGAGAAGGCCGACCGCGAGCTCAAGAAGCATGACCTCACGCTGCGCACCTATCCCAGCAGCTACCCCTCGGCAACGGCGGGCGGCTGGCTGGCGCAGGGCGGCGCGGGCTTTGGCGCGCTGGAGGCGGGCTGGTTCCGCGATAACGTAGTGAGCGCCCGCGTCATCCTGGGCGACGGCGCGCTGGGCCTCTTTGAGGGCGACGACCTCGACATGATCTACGAGGCCGAGGGCATCACCGGCTTCATCACCCAGCTCACTATCAAGGTCATGCCCGATGTGCCGCTGGAAATCATGTCTCTGGGCTGCGCCGAGGCGCACAGCCTGCAATATATGCTCGAAGGCTTCCTCTCTACCGATATGCCGATCTGGTCCATGCACTTCATCAACCCGCAGATGGCGAAGATGAAGAACCTGGCGCCGTTGCAGACGCATCAGGGCCATGCCAGCGAGCACCGTGTCACCCTGCCGGAGACGTATATCGTCACCATCGCCTTCCGCCAACAGGATGCTGAGCGCGTCCGTTCCGCCATCGCGGCGCGGATGACCAGCCCGCAATGCACGGCGGAACTGCTCAGCGACGAGATCGCCCAGCACGAGTGGGCGCAGCGCTTCCGCATTATGACCGTGAAGCGGCTAGGGCCGAGCCTTGTCCCGGCGGAGGTCGTGGTGCCGTTGGCGGGGTTGGGGGCGACGCTGTCTGAAATCGAGCAGAAAGTGGGCCAGCCGGTGGTGAAGGAAGGCGTGATGGTGCGTCACGGGCGCAATCCCAAAGGCGAGCCGGAAGTCGTTATCCTGGGCTTCATCCCCGCCGACCAGCGCAAGTTCACGTACAACTTCGTCTTCCCGCTCTCGCTCACCATCGCCCGCATCGCCGAGAAGCACGGTGGGCGGCCCTACGCCACCGGGCTGTATTACACCAAAATGGCGGATAAAATCCTCGGCGCGGAGCGGGTGCGGGTGCTCAAGGAGTTCAAGCGCAAGGCTGACCCTGCCGGTATCTTCAACCCCGGCAAGGTGCTGGGCAACGCGCTCATCAGCAATGCGCTGATCGTCGCCAACGCCTTTGAGCCGTTGCTGCGACCCTTTGGCAACGCGGTGGTGAGCGATGTGGGCGAGAAGCTGCCCGATAAACCTGTGCGCGGCATCCCCGCCGACGTGGCCTGGTACGCTTACGCCTGCTCGCAGTGCGGCTATTGTGTGCAGGAGTGCGATCAGTATTACGGTCGTGGCTGGGAGAGCCAGAGTCCGCGCGGCAAGTGGTACTGGCTGCGCGAGTTCATGGAGGGCCGCGAGAAGTGGGATCAGTTCATGGTGGATACCATCCTGGTCTGCACCACCTGCGAGCTCTGCAACCTGCGCTGCTCGGCGAATCTGCCCATCGAGCCGTCGTGGATGAAGCTGCGCGGGCAGCTGATCGAAGAAGAGGGTCGCATGACCTTCCCGCCCTTCGAGATGATGGCGGCGGCGCTTACCGATCAGGGCAACATCTGGGCAGGCTATCGCAAAGACCGCGACGCCTGGTTCCCGGAGGACTTGCGCGAGAAGCACGGCGCGGGTAAGAAAGCGAAGGCCGTGTACTTCGCCGGGTGTACCGCGAGCTACGTCGAGCATGACATCGGCCAGGCCAGTGTGCGTCTGCTCGATGAGGCGGGCGTGGACTTCGGCTATGTGGGCAAGAAGGAGAACTGCTGCGGCACGCCGATGCTCGTGGCGGGCAAGTGGGAGGTCTTCGCCGAGACGATGAAGAAAAACATCGCCGCTGTGGAGGCGGCGGGCGCGGATACCGTCATCACCTCCTGCCCGGCGTGCAATATGATGTGGCGGCATGCCTACCCGGAGTGGGCGGCGAAGTTGGGCATCGAATACAACATCACGGCCAAGCACTACAGCGAAGTGGTCGCGGAGAAACTCGCGGCGGGCGAGTTCTCCTTCCCCCCTCTCCCCGAGGGAGAGGGGCAGGGGGTGAGGGTGACTTGGCACGATTCTTGTCACATGGGGCGCGTCTCGCACATCTACGAGGAGCCGCGCGCGGTCATCCAGGCCATCCCCGGCGTGGAGTACGTCGAGATGGAGTACAACCGCGACGACGCGCACTGCTGCGGCAGTGTGCTCACGCTCATTAAAGATCCGCCCATCGCCGCTGTGGTGGGCAAGCACCGGCTCGATGAAGCGGTCGAGGCGGGCGCGCAAAAGCTGCTCGCGGCCTGCCCCTGCTGTGAGTTCCAGTTCCGCGTGACGCGCGAGAAGACCCAATCGCCGGTGGAAATCGTAGACCTGGCGCGCTTCTGCGCGGAGCGGCTCGGCTACACCGACTTCCCCGATCCGCACCCGGAGGTGCAGGCGCAGTGGGCCGTCTTCGAGGCGATGATCGCTCTGATGACGCCGCAGGGCTTCGCCGACCTGATGGGGACGATGTGGCCGGAGCTCATTGATGCGATGCCTTTGGGCATGGGCAAGATGATGCGGGCGATGGGCAAAGTCCCCGGCGCGCTCGGCGCGATGAAGCCGCTATTCCCGGTGCTCTTCCCCAAATTGCTGCCCCTGATGATGCCCAAGGTGATGGACACCATGCTCGCGCGCGTGGCGGCACAGATCCCCATGCCCGACACCATGGCGGAGCAGATGCCCAAGCTCATGCCCAAAGTGATGGACAACCTCATGCCGCACATGCTCGGCGATTTGGTCCCGCTGGTGGCGGATCCGATGATTGCGTATTTGAAGGGTGAAGCGTGACCAGAGCGAGATTGTGTGTTACAATAAGGCTATCAGAAGTTGAATTGAGAGACCTGTATGGATATAGAGCAAATCAAAGCCAAGGTGCGTGCTGGTGAGTTTTTGGTCAGTGCTCATGCTGATCAAGAAGCAGCAGATGAGAATATCGCTATTGCTGAGATACGCGAAGCATTGCTGCAAGGCATAATACTTGAACAGTATGCCGATACCGGGCGCGGTGAGAGTTGCTTGCTCTTGGGTTTTGTGAATACACGTCCGATTCATGTTGTGTGTGGGTGGCGTCGCAATGCGGTTGTAGTAATTACGGTATATCTGCCCAAACTACCGAAGTTTGTTGATCCCTGGACACGAAGAACGAATTGAGTAGAAAGTTTGAGGAGTGTGCAATGAACGAATACTGTCACATATGTGGAAGCACGGATTTTGAGATGCGTCAGGTGGAATATATCTATCGTCGAAGGGGCACCTATCTGGTAGTACGCGATGTGCCCTGCGAAGTTTGTCTGCATTGTGGCGAACGCTACTATGCCGGTGAGGTGCTATTAGCTATCGAGGCGCGTTTTAATATGTTCATCGCAGGTACTGCCATACCGCAGGCGGAATTGCGTGTGCCAGTTGAGGTTTTTGCTTGAGTTAAGTCGGCTAACGGTGGTTTTGTAAACGCAGTGGCGGGGAAATTGTGCCCCGCCACTGCGTTTTGGTAAATACACGCTTTCCAATAGCCTCAAAGACATGGTACAATGGGCTATTCTGATGCAGCGCACCCGCTGCGGGTAGAGACATGCGCATGAACATCTTCGATGAATTCAAATGGGTGTGTTTCATCTGAGTTAAGAGGGGCGCGGTCGGAGACCGGCCCCAGCCTGCTCTGGCCAGTCTCCGACCGTGCCAGTCTTCGTTCATAACTGAAATGAAACATACCCAATTCAAATGGCGCGGACTGGTGTACGATTTCACGGATGGCTTGCAAGAGACGCTTGCCAAAGACAAGGTCACGGCCTATATCGGCTTCGATCCCACCTCGAACAGCCTGCAAGTGGGCACCTACTCGCTGATGGGGCTGGCACGAATGCAGCGGTTCGGTCACACACCCATCGCCGTCGCGGGCGGCACATCCGATGATCACATATTTGAAGGGTGAAGCGTAACGATTACCAAAATAGTCAGTTCCCCCCATTTCGTTGTTGACAAATTTCCCCTAACGGATATAATGTCCTCGCAGCCGACCTCTAAAGGTTCGGCTTCTATTGTGTATAGGGGAGGTTACATCGTGTACGCAGTTGTTCAATCTGGCACGCACCAGTACAAAGCCATCGTAGGCAAGGATCTCATTGTTGAGCGCCTGGCGCTACCGATTGGCGAACAGATTACATTCGAGCAGGTTTACCTGGTGGCTGATGAGAATGACGTGCGGGTCGGGCAGCCCACCGTGCCGGGAGCCCAGGTCCGTGCTACCATTCTGGAAGAATTTCGCGGCCCCAAAATCCGCATCTTCAAATACAAGCCCAAAGAGCGCTATCGGCGTCGGCAGGGTCATCGGCAGACCTACATGCGCCTGCGCATTGATGAGATTGTGAAGGGAGCGTAGAGACATGGCGCGCAAGAAAACATCTGGCAGCAATGGCCGGGACAGCAACTCCAAGCGTCGCGGCGTGAAGAAATATGGCGGTGAAGCGGTCATCACCGGCAACATCATCGTCCGACAAGTTGGGATGCGCATCATCCCCGGTGTCAACGTGGGCATGGGGCGCGATTACACGCTCTTCGCCATGTCCAATGGTAAAGTGCGCTACGATGTAGTGCGCGGACGTAAACGGGTCAATATTGACGTAGCTCAGGAGAACATAGCCCAATGAAACCAGATATTCATCCCCAATGGTATCCTGAATCTACCGTGTTATGCGCTTGTGGCAACACCTGGAAAGTTGGCGCGACCGTACCAGAATTCCGCACCGACGTGTGCTCGAAATGCCACCCCTTCTTCACCGGCGAGCAACGCATCGTAGACACCGAAGGCCAAGTGGATCGCTTCATGCGCCGTCTGCGCGCACGCGAAGAGGCCATCCGCGAAGCTGAACAACGCCAGAGCGTGCAAGTTTCGCCCACTCTCGCCATTGCAGATCTAAAGCTGCCCCAGCGTTTCACCAAAATCCTGCGTGAGGACGGCATCGAGACCGTAGCCGATCTCATCACACGCCTGGAAACAGGTGGGGATGAAGCCCTGACCGACATCAAAGGCTTCGGGCTAAAGGCCCTGGCAGATCTTAAGAAAACGCTCCGCGGGCGGGGATATGTGCTCCCCGGCGATACGGACGGTACATCCGAACCGCTCCCCGCCACAGCTGCTTAAGCACCCAATCAGCGGGGCAGGCATTCAAAACCTGCCCCGCTTTTTTTATCTACTCTGCAAGCATAATAACCTTGATTTGCGTCACAGGAGAATGATTCATGTATGGAATGCCCAGCGGCGGGTGGATTGAAGTCGTATGCGGCAGCATGTTTAGCGGCAAAACTGAGGAACTCATCCGCCGGGTACGCCGCGCCGAGATCGCCCGCCAACATGTGCAAGTCTTCAAACCAGCCATTGACTTGCGCTACACCTCCGAAGCCATCGCCTCACACAACGGCCTCCAACAAAACGCCATCCCCGTCAACTCCACAGCAGAGATACGCCAGTTACTCTCTCCAGAAGCCACCGTCATCGCCATTGACGAAATCCAGTTCTTCACCGAAGCTGTGGTTGACCTATGCACCGAACTGAGCAACGCCGGGCGGCGTATTATCTGTGCGGGCCTGGATATGGACTTTCGCGGCGAGCCGTTCGGCCCAATGCCACGCCTGCTGGCAGTTGCCGAGCGTACAGATAAGCTGCAGGCGATCTGCATCCAGTGTGGCGGACCGGCCAGCCGTTCACAGCGCCTCATCAATGGACAACCAGCCCATTATGACGACCCTATCGTACTGGTCGGCGCGAGCGAAGTCTACGAAGCCCGTTGTCGCGGCTGCCATATCGTGCCGCGCGGCCCACACACACAGTAAGGAGACCTATGAATACCTTACCTGATTCCATTGAATCCGTTCTATTGGATGAAGCCACCATCGCCACGCGCGTGCAATCGCTGGCCGATACCATCAGCACCGATTACACAGGCGTCCGCAACGAGGACCTGCTACTCATCGGCGTACTCAAAGGCTCGTTCATCTTTATGGCCGACCTGAGCCGACGGCTCACCGTACCTCATCGCGTAGACTTCATCGCCCTCTCCAGCTACGCTGACACAGCCGAAGCCTCTGGCTCAGTGCGGATGATTATGGACACCCGGGCCGATGTGTCCAGACGGCATGTGCTCATCGTTGAAGACATTCTTGACACAGGCTACACACTTAGCTATCTACAACGTATTTTCGGAGCACGGCAGCCGGCCTCACTGCGTACCTGTGTCCTGTTGAGCAAACCGGAGCGCCGCATTGTCCATGTACCGGTAGATTATGTCGGGTTCGAGATCCCTGATGTTTGGGTGGTGGGCTACGGCCTGGATTTTGCCGACCGCTTCCGCACCCTACCCTATATCGCGGCACTAAAGCCCGCCGCTTATCAAAAGTAAGGAGTCCCAACATGACCATGTTCGATGACATCGCCAAAGTTCTGATCTCCGAAGAAGACCTCCAAACACGCATCAAGGCCCTGGCTAAGGAGATGAATCAAGTTTATAGCGACGTTGAACCGCCCCTGCTGGTGTGCATTCTCAAGGGGGCGTTCATCTTCCTGGCCGATTTGACACGCCATCTCACCTTCCGTCACGAAGTAGAATTCATGGAAGTCTCCAGCTACGGCAAGAGCACCAAGAGCAGCGGCGTGGTGCGGATCCTACTCGACTTGGAGACCAACATCGAAGGGCGGCATGTGGTAATTGTGGAGGATATTGTGGATTCCGGACGCACGCTAAACTACATTGTACGCAACTTCAGTACCCGCAATCCGGCCAGCCTGCGCATAGCAACCTTACTCAACAAGCCCGATCGTCGCGAGATGGAAGTCCCCACCGATTTCGTCGGCTTCGAGGTGCCGGATGAGTTTGTGCTAGGTTACGGGCTGGATTACGCCGAACAATATCGCAACCTGCCCTACATCGGCATCCTCAAGCCAGAAGTTTATACCAAAGACTAATCGCTATCCCCCATCACACACACCGGGCCACAGTCAATTGACTATGGCCCGGTTGTAAATGGCGGTATTTAGAGAATGCGTCACCATTCACGGCCTGCGCCCTGCTCGACGTGACAGAGGCTGTCCCCTCAATACCCGCTACCAAACCTATACCACTAGCGGGGCATAGTAACATAATCGCTGGATTCACATCTCCAAACAGATGCACCCGCGTCCGCTCATGTGTACGCTTACCACAAACCATAACCCCAGTTTGGAATACAGTAGATGTGCTGAGGAATCACCTACAGTCGGCTCAAATCTTATCTTAACTCAAGTTACCACCTATAGTTTGTGGTAACGCCTTTGGGCCACATTTCTGCCACAAAGTGGGCAAATGTAATAGCCCTGCCAGGAAAAATCTCCCATCAGATGCGCGAAGGGATACCACAAGCAATATCCTTCCCTTTGGTTGTCTCCTGTTTGAAAATGGGTATAATACCTTTGATACACTTATTGGAGTCAAAGCCGAGGAGAATCGTGAGGAATGGTCAAATCGTACCAGCTGTTAAAATTTGCCAGTGTCGCCATCTGGTCAGGCGTGGCCTTGCTATTCCTCGGCATTTTGCTCAGCTTTCCTACCTTTGCGCCGTACTTTGACAGCTTACGTTACACTTCCGAGATTGCCCCGGCCCCGCTACTTACCGCTACCAATCCCGGAGCGCAAGAGATATTGCCGTTCGGTGAAGAAGTATACTCAGTAGCAGACTTACTGCAACCGGAACCGCCCACTCCTACTCCAACGCCGCCTCCAGCAGTGAGCGGCATTGCACCGGAAACGCCCGCCCCGCTGCCCACGGTCACCCCCACCCCCACTCCAACTGGCGTCGAACCAACCTACATCCGCATCCCCACCTTGAATCTCGAAGCGCCCGTTGTTCCTATCGGCTGGGAAATGGTGAATGCGCAACCTACCTGGCAGGTGCCAGACTGGAAAGCCGTCGGCTGGCATGACTCCTCTGCCCTGCTCGGTGTCAGCGGCAACACGGTGCTCAACGGCCACAACACCACCCGTGGAGAAGTCTTCCGCGACCTCTACAAGCTCCAACCCGACGATACCATCATCCTTGAAGGACAAGATGGCTCACTACATACCTACATCGTGAACGCCATCTACATCCTCCAGGAAGCCGACCAACCGCTAGAAGTGCGACTGGAAAATGCACGCTACATCCAATCCACACTGGATGAACGCCTGACCCTGGTAACGTGCCACCCCTACAGCAGCACACGCTACCGACTACTTGTCATCGCCTTTCCTGCGCTGGCGTCTGAGTTAATGCACTTGCAAGGAGAATGATTATGATGCTTAACCTGCCCCGGCGATTACGCCGAAACCATGCTTTAGAACATGCCACGATCAACTTACTCACCCAACAATATGCTGAAGCCTACATCGTGGGCTTCTCGCGCGTGCTGGGGTTTACGCTCTACACCAATCTAGCGACTGCAGATGTAGTAACTGCGGTAACAGAAGCTTTGCGCCGTCTCAAGGCCGGGCAACACGAGCTGGCAATCCATTCCAATTGCGGCACCGGCCTAATCGCCACGGCTGGCCTGACCACGTTGGGCACGCTCGTGAGCCTGGGCAGCCCACGCATGACGCTGCGCCAGCGCATCGAGCGTTTCCCTACTGCCGTGCTGATCAACGCCGTGCTCATCCTATTGGCGCGCCCGCTAGGTGTATGGCTCCAAACCCACGTTACGGTTGATCCTCACATCGCAGCGGCAGAGCTCGCGTCGGTCTTCACCGTCCATCAGGGAAAACTACAACGGATTAACGTCAACATACGGTATGCCTGATGTGGTACCTTTATCACGGTGAAAACAACCTGGAACTAAGGGAAGCAGTGCGCGCGCTGCTGGGAAAACTGCTGCCCGGCGACACGGCCACCTTTAACATGGAAACATTGACCGCGCCGTTCACCCTAAACGAGCTCCAACGCGCCTGCGCGACCATGCCCTTCTTGGCTGATGTGCGCACGATTATCGTTCCCAATTCTTTGGGCAAAGATAAAGGTAAGGGCAAGGGTAAAAGCAATGACCGCTGGTTGCCTGACCTACTCACCTACCTCCCCACCCTGCCCGCCACAGCGCATGTACTTTTTACGGAGGATAAGACGCTGCCGGCCAAACACACCTTGTTGCAGTTAGCCAAGGAAGAGACGCAGGGCAAAATCCGCAGTTTCCCACTCCCCAACCCGAGAGAACTCCCGCAATGGATCGTAGAACGCGCACAGCAGCATGGCAGCCCCATCGAGCGTCCCGCAGCGGCGCTGTTGGCTGAGAACCTGGGGGCAGATTTGCGGTTGCTCGATCAAGAATTGCGCAAGCTCGCCACCTATCGCGGCGATGAGCGCGCCATCACAGTGGCGGATGTACGCCTGTTGACGCCGTATGTGATGAGTGCTGATGTGATCTTCAAACTGGTGGATGCGCTGGGAAAGCGTGATCCCCGGCAGGCCGCGCAGCATTTGCACCGGTTGTTGGATGCCGGGGAGCATCCATTGGGGATTATGGCGATGGTGACACGGCAGTTCCGCCTACTGATTCAGGCGCGCTGGCTCATGGATACCCAGCGTAGTTCAGGAAGCCAAATCGCGCAGCGGCTCAAGCAACATGAATTTGTAGGGGGCAAACTCCGCGACCAGGCGACCAGCTTCACCCAAGCACAATTGCGTCAGGCGTATACATTGTTGCTCGATAGCGACCTAGCAATCAAGCAGGGGCAATTGCAACCCGAAGCCGCACTCGACCTGCTCGTGGCGGAGCTCACGCGCCTGTAGTCGGCGATTCCTCGTGCGCCACCCACAAGTGATGCTGCAACACATGCCCCGATGCCCGCACCGTCACCTGATTAATATGCTGCTCGCCATCGGGCAGCACCGCCGGATGCACATAACAGACGTTCGGCGCAGCCCCGAAACGTTCCTCATAGCGCCGCACAGCCCGCTCAATCTTCTGCGGCAAAGCCTCAGCGCTATTGTCGTACCACAGCAATCCCACACTCATCTCAACCCAACCTGTGCATCCAGATACCAGGTCTGGCGTAGCACATCTTCGTAGAGGATGAAACTTCCCTCGTGACAATACACGCGAAAACCATACCGCTTGACCTTACCCCCGCGTTGGGTCTCGGTCCAAGCGCGCGTGACCGCCTGTACGTTGTAAACGTGGCCCCGCCAGCGAAAACGCTGCGGAAAAAACTTGTCACGCCGCGCAAGCAAATGAATCGGCTCACGGCCAAACGCTTGCGATAACAAACCACTTAACAAGCTCATTCTTCCTCCCCCACCATCGCGAACTGGCGCGGTTGGCGCACGGCCCACGGCGCGCTCTCCGGCCCCCATCCCGCGCTCCGCTCCGCGCCATAGCCCGGCGGCAAGGCCGGCTGCGTCACCACGATCACCGGCGGCTGTGGCGCATGGCTCTGCGCCCGCCGCTCCCACTGTCGCTCCTGCCGTTGCAGCAGGGTCCAGCCCAACGCCAGCGTCGGCAGTAGCGCTCCGCCACCGCACACCAGCCCCAGCAGCAGCGCCAGCGCGTCCGCGCTCAACCGCTGCGTTACCACTACCGCTGCCGTTAGTCCAAACACGATCCCCACCAGCGCGAAGAACCGCCCGATGCGCCCGCTCACACTCGTCCCGTTCATCGCGCGCCCCTCCAGACCGCCGCCAGCGGCCCCGGCAACGCCAACGGCGCGCGCGGCGGCGCGGGAAACGCGCGCGTCAACTCTGGCTCGCTGATCCGCGCCACCTGGAACCGCAACGGCTGCGGCGTCGGCCCGACGGCCAGGAAATCCCCCCGGCCTTGCAACAGATGCGCTTCCGTCCCGCCACACCCGGCGGCCGCCCGCGCATCTTCCGGCGACACGACCTTCCCCACCAACCGCAGCGGGAAATTCGCCCGCAAGAGCGGCGAGAGCAACGCCGCCGAAGGCCGCTGGGTCGCCGCGACCACATGGATGCCCGCTTCACGCCCCCGCTGCGCTAACCGCGTCAACGGCTCGGTCAAGCCCGGCGCAAGGAACAGCCAGTCGGCCAGTTCGTCCAGCAACACCACCAGCCGCGGCGCGGCCTCGCCCCGCCGGTCGCGCAGTTCCATCAGCCGCACCAGCGAGTGCAACGCCTCGCCCGCCTCCTCCGGTGTGGTGATGATGGGCCGCGCCAGGTGTGGCGCGTGCCGCAGCGGCCCGAACGTGCGGCCCTTGGGATCGAGGCAGAGCAGTTGCAGCGCAGCGGGCGGCTGGGTCAACACCAACGACGCGGCCAAGGTACGCAACAGTTGCGACTTGCCCGACCCGGTCGTGCCAGCGATGAGGACGTGCGCCACATCGGGCGCGGCGAGGCGGGCCAGCAAAGGCCGCCCGTCGTCGGTAAGGCCGAGCAGCGCAGTGGCGGGTGGTAGCGGCGCGACGGTGGGCAGCAGCGTGAGCAGGTCGAGCGGGCGCGGGTCGGGATTGGCAAACTCCAGCACGATGCCGTCGGAGGTGCGCTGGACATGCAGTTGGGGGACTTGCAGGGCCAACGCGAGGTCATCGGCGAGGTTGCGAATCGTTGCAAAGCGGATCTGCGGCGCGGGGTTGAGGAAGAAGCGGATGAGGCGTGGCCCGACGGTCCCCCCCGTGATGTGCGCGGGGGTACGATGCGCGGCGAGCAGAGCTTCCACGCGGTCGGCCTGGTATTCGAGATAGGGACGTAGGGGTTGGTTCATGACATAATCCTTATAGAACCTATGTTCTATAAGGATTATACCAAAAACGTAGGGGAATGTCAATAGCGTCAGAGCACCGTGTCTGTTCAAAAAGCGGTAGAGAATCTCGATTGAGACAGGGGACTACGCTGATTGCAATAAGTGAGGCTTAGGCCACCAGAGAGGTCATCTCGAAGTAGCCTGGATGCGTGCCCATCAAAGTTGTTAGGGAAACAACATTTTTGATAGATTCTTGGCGTTTGTAACCCCGCATCGTGCGATACCGTTCCTTGATCCACCAACCAATCAAGCGTTCACAGCTGTTGTTGGTTCCATCCAGATCGGCGCGGCGTAAGTCCAGGGTCAAATTGGCCCACCGGTTCCATAAGCGGGTGACCCGCATCCGCATCCGATACCAGACATTGTGTTTGGTTTTGGCCGGCGGGGCCGGCACTTCTTTGTAGCGTGCATACAGGGTTTCCAATTGCTCCGCGCCATCCGCCGGGCGTTCCCGCACCAAGCGTTGGAGCTGCGCTATAGCCTCTAGCAGTTGCTCTGGGGTCAGGGTACTGTCTTCAGGGGGTGCTGCCTGCTGTTGCAGCTGCCGCGTCAGGCTGTCCGCCAGGTCAGCGGTGTTCCGCTTGACATGATTCCGGCAAATTTGGTGGTCTACTCCCAACTCCTCCGCGATTGCGGGCTACGCGCTGTGATTGTCACTCACCAAGACTTCGCCCTGCACTTCTGCCATTACTTGTTGAAGCACGCTGCGAATTGCTTCGCTATTCTCTTGGGTAATGATGTCTAACCCCAACAATTCCCCCGTCTGAGCATCCACCACCACTTCTACCCCGACCGTGACGCCCTTTACTTTCACAGAGGTGGCATCCGCGCCGATGATGGCGCGTTGCCCGCCGGTGCGCCGTTAAGATTGCTGTTGTTGGCGGGCTGCCACTCCCGCGCCCTGCACATTGTTATACGCCGTGGTTTTGCCCACCCCGTCCCCCAGCGCATTGGTGAAGTCTTCAATCGCGTCACAACTTAAGCCGAGCACATATAACAAGATGGGCATCCCTTTCATCCGGGCGCTTTGTTGCGCCCCTTTCAATACCCCTTGCGGATACACGCGGAAGGTCCGGCCACAGTTCAGACAGGCATACCGATACACGGTCACCTCGGAATACTGCGAATCCCGCAGCGTTTTCTGATACCCTTGTTGCCCCTGGCGCTGGAAATGCGTCCCCCCACAGCCATGGGGACACACTTCGGGAACCTCGTACACGTCAGGATTTACTTTGGGCAACCGGGCTTGAATACGCATGGGACACCTCCGCCTCTTATCTTACCACTTTTGCCAGATTGTGAACAGACACTGTCTTTCACAATTCTTGCCTAATCTCCTTAATTGTGTTATAATATCCGCTAATACACGGCTATATATGTACTCGTAGCGAAAAGTGGGGCCATTCCCCACTTTTCTGTGTAAATAGTGCTTGACAAGTAAGGCGAGGAGATTGTTCGTTACATGAAAAGTGAGTTTTCGCTGGCGTTTAACCAGATATGCTCATCCTACAACCTGCCGCGTGAGGTAGTGCTGGAGGCTGTGCGCGCGGCGCTGGTGACTGCTTACCGGCGCGATTGGAAGGTGCCGCCTACTCAGAACGTGAGCGCCGAAATCAATATTGATACCGGTTTGGCGCGTATTTACATTGAGAAACAGGTGGTGACTGAGGTAGCCGATGAACAGATTGAAATCACGTTGGATGAAGCGCGTCGCGTAACTCGTTCGATGCAGACGCAGCTAGAAGACCTGGTGATGGTGGATGTGACGCCGCGTAATTTCGGACGCATTGCGGCACAGACTGCTAAACAGGTGATCACGCAACGTTTACGTGAGGCCGAGCGCGAGAGTCAGTTTAGCCGCTTTAGTCGCCAGGAAGATGAAATCATCATCGGTACAGTGCAGTCCATCTCGCCGCAGGGCTTGATGTTACACCTGGAGCGCACTGAAGAGGCTTATTTGCCTAAGCGCGAACAAATCCCTGGTGAGCGGTACACACTACATCAGAAGATTCGCATTTATGTGACTTCAGTGCGGCGCTCGGCGCGTGGTCCGGAAATTGTGGCTTCCCGCTGTCATCCGCGTATGTTGAACCGCTTGTTGGAGCTGGAAGTGCCTGAGATCCGTGCGGGGCAGGTGGAAATCAAAGCTGTCGCTCGTGAAGCCGGGTCGCGCTCCAAGATGGCGGTGGCTTCCCGCCAGCCGGGACTGGATGCGGTTGGCGCGTGTGTGGGACAACGCGGCATTCGTATTCAGACTCTGTCGCGTGAGCTGCATGGTGAGCGCGTGGATGTGATCGAGTGGAGCGATGACCCTATTACCTTTATCTCCAATGCGCTTAGTTTGCATCCCATCCTTAGCGTTGTGCTTGATGAAAATCACCCTGGTGGACGCACCGCCGCAGTGGTCGTGCTGGAAGATCAACTTTCGCTAGCAATTGGGCGTTCCGGACAAAACGCGCGCCTGGCCGCTAAACTTACTAATTGGCGCATTGATATTCAAGGTGCGACTGAGGCTGCCTTGTGGGCATTGGAAGAAATCAATCAATCCCCAGAGCTGTTGGCACAACAAAAGACCATTACGCCGCTTGTGCCGCGCTTGGCTTCCATCATGCGTTCTCACGAAGCGGAGCACTATCCATACTCTGACGAGGAGAAGAAAATTCTCAAGACTGTCATTGAGGGAGTGCGACAGGCGCTTATCGAACGCCGTGAAGTGGATCAGCCCGGTACGCGGCAAGCGCGTGCCCGACAGGTTGCGCAGCAGGAGGCAGACTCCAAACGTCGTGAAGCGGAAGCGCGGGCGCGTGAACTCGTGCCCCTGTCTGCTTATGGCGTGGAACTTGCAAACTTGGAAATTTCTGAGAAGTTGGCGGGGCATTTACACCGTAACGAGATCCGTAATGTCGGGCAGGTGCTGGAGCGTTTGGTGCAAGGTGATGAGGCGCTGTTAATCCTGGATGGGATAGGCGTCAAGGGCCTTAACGAGATCAAAGGTATATTGGAGGCCAGCGGATACGCCTTACGCACTGAAGAGCCGGAAGTTGAAGTCGGCGTCGAGCCGGAGACAGACGCGGTGGTTGAGCCAGAAGCCGCGGCCGAAGTTTCCACAGAGGCAGCGGCAGTGATAGCTGCTGAGCCTGTGACGGAAGCAGCCGAGGCCGTCACTGAAGTTGAGGGCGAAACGTTAGCAGAACCGGCAGAGGCCGTGTCCGCACTGGCTGAAGAGCCGGAGGGTGCCATTACGCTGGAACAGCTACAGGCGCTTAAGCGGGCATTTGGCCGCTATGGGGATGAGGCACTTGTTGACCTGGATGATGAAGATGAAGACGGTGACGGTCTCAAGGGCGCCAAGAAAGATAAGAAAAAGGGTAAAAAAGCTAAACAGCAAACTCTGGTTTACGACGATACGCGGGGAGAAACCGTGGTGGTGCGCAAGCGCCGCGAGGGTCGTACCGGTGACCTGTGGGATGATCTTTCGGGTCGTTGATGTGAACAAAAGAGACCTCTGTGAGTCCTGGGAACTATGTGGTTGGGTAGCAGTGTGATGGTTACACAACGGTAATTCCCTGTTGGCTGCTTCGGCAGCGCAGCACTATGGTGGGGCGCCAGAGGTATTTCTGGCGCCCTTTTTGTGTTACCACACCAACGATAACGAAAATGTAGCGCGAACTGTCAGTGCGTGGATGCGCTGTTCGCACGCGCGGAGCAGCTGTACAGGCTGATGAAAATTAAGAAAATGAACCGGAAACGAAACCATTTGCAAGAATCACTTCTTAAAAATTTACAAATTGAGAATTTTACCCCACCCCCTTGCCCCCTCCCCACGCCGCTGCGCGGTGTGGGGAGGGGGAGAAGAATAACGGGGTTTTGGGGCGGCGGCTTCGCCGCCCCAAAACCCCACAAAAAAATCCCCCCTTTCTCCCGCAAGCGGGAGAAAGGGGGCAGGGGGATAGAGGGTATCATTGTATTTTTAGAATGACCAACTTGACACAAAACCTTATTTACGGATTAATTTCTTAAAATTCATAATCCTGCGCTACATTTTGAGCGTAGTGCAGGGTTGCTTTTGCAGTATTGCATTCTTACACATAATGCAACTACTTGTGGAGTTTGAGTATGACGAAACGCAAAATCCTTATTGTAGAAGATGATTTGATTGTTGCCCGCAGCATCGAAAATCACCTCAAAATTCTGGGGTACGATGTCGCCCCACCCGTGGATAATGGCGTGGAAGCATTGCGCCAAATTGCTGAAACGCCGCCCGATTTGGTTTTGATGGACATCCGCCTTAAAGGGGAGTTGGATGGTGTACAAACGGCAGAGCAGATTCGCGCGGTTAGTACCATTCCCCTGGTTTACACGACAGCCTATGCTGACAAAGAGACGGTTGAGCGGGCCAAAATCACCACCCCTTTCGGGTATTTGGTCAAACCTTTTGGCGTTAAAGAACTCAGCAGCGTCATCGAAATTGCCTTCTACAAGTACCAGATGGAGCAACAAGTTGCGCATCTCAACCTTGTGCTACGGGCGATTCGCAATGTAAACCAGCTCATCACGCAGGAGAAAGATGTCACACAGCTGTTGTCACGCGCTTGCGAGTGTCTGGTGGAGACTCGCGGCTATCACAGCGTGTGGGTGGTAACGCTTAATGCTGAGAGACAAGTATTGCAAGCGCACCAGGCCGGCGTACCGGGCAACTTTGAGAAATTCATTGCAGGATTGCGGCAAGGCGAGATACCCGCCTGTTGGCAACACAATAGTTTCGCTTCAGCTATAGTGCAAGTGGTGGATGATGTTACTTGCACCTGTGTAGAATGTGCTTTCCCGCCGCAGGCCGAAGAAACGGGACGGCTTCTGGCGCGCCTTGAACATAACGCGCAATTTTATGGCATGATTACCGTCACCCTCCCGCAAGAGCTCACCCGCAACATTGAAGAGCTCGACTTGTTTCAAGAATTGGCTGGCGATATAGCTTTTGCGTTGCATACTATTGAAGCAGAAGAAGAACGGCAGCATGCCACGCAAAGGCTCCAGGAAAGCGAGACCCGTTTCCGCACTTTGGTCAACTCAATGGATGATCTGGTATTTACGTTGGATTTACAACAACGTTATACCGGCGTCTACGGGAACTGGCCGGAGACTGAGGCGCTCACGCTCGACGAGTTCATCGGTAAAACCCCGCGCGATATTTGGGATACTGAAATCGCCACGCAACATGCGGCAGCCAATCAACGCGCTCTGGCCGGGGAGCGTGTTACCTACGAGTGGACATTGCCCGATGTATACATACCCCGCACTTACCAGACCGTTCTCTCGCCCCTCTATGATGAAGATGGTGATGTCATCGGGTTGGTGGGCGTAGGGCGCGATATCACAGAACAGCTGGAAGCCCAGCACGCCTTGAAGACCAGCGAGTCCAAGCATCGCGGCTATATCGAACACGCTCCCTACGGCATCTTTGTTGCAGATGCGCAGGGAAACTATGTGCAGATCAATCCGGCTGCCAGCCAAATCACAGGGTATACCGAGGCCGAGTTGCTCAAAATGGCCGTGACCGACTTGATCCCGCTCGAAGCTTACGAAGCCGCGCTGGGGCATTTTGCGCAGGTCAAACGTGAGGGTTATGCCAAAGGGGAATTCCCCTTTGTTCACAAAGATGGCAGTATTCACTACAAGACTGTTTCTGCCGTACAACTCAATGCTGAACGTTTCTTGGGCTTTACTGAAGACATCACCGAGCGTAAACGCACACAGGAAGAACTCTATGAGATTTTCACCATGTCGCTAGACATGATCTGTATCGCCGACATCAACACGAACCGCTTCCTCAAGGTCAATCCCGCCTTTAGCCGCACGCTAGGCTATACGGAAGAAGAATTGCTGGCAAGTTCCTTCCTCGATTTCGCGCACCCAGATGATGTGGCTGCAACTGCTGCCATCGTCGTGGAAAAGCTGCAACGGGGTGAAAAAGTCATCAATTTTGAAAATCGCTATCGCCGTAAAAACGGTAGCTACTGCTGGATCAACTGGGTCTCACACCCCATTCCAGAACGAGGCATCACCTATGCTATCGCTCGTGATGTCACTTTCCGTAGGGAAGCCGAGGAACAGCTGCGCGTGAGCGAGGTACGTTATCGGAGCACCTTTGAGCAAGCAGCCGTAGGCATGAGTCATACAGCACTCGATGGGCAGCTCCTGCGGGTGAATGACAGACTGTGTGAGATTACTGGCTATCCACGGGAAGAATTACTAACGCTTAAATTCCAGGATATTACTTATGCTGAAGATTTGGATACAGATGTAAGTTTAGTTAATCGTATGTTAGTCGGCGAGATTGAAACATACGCACTCGAAAAGCGCTACGTTCATAAAACGGGTGCTCCCGTGTGGGTGAATCTCACCGTCTCGCTGCTGCGGGACGAAGCCGGAACACCAGTATACTTTATTAGCGTTATTGAAGATATCAATATGCGCAAACGGGCTGAGCAACACCTGGTTGCACTCAATGAAGCCGCACGAGCGATGGAAGCCGTGCTCTCCCCCGCAGCCATCTTTATGGCCGTGGCAGAAACGCTGCAAACGTTGGGAATGCACTGTGCCATTTATCGCGTCGAAGCCCCACAGCAAATTTTAAGTACTCAGTATGCCAGCTATTCAGCGACTGAACTGGCTCGCATCGAAACCTTGACCGGAATCCAGCTCCATAATTACCATGTCTCCATTGCCGATTCGCCGCTTTACGATATCGCTACTAACAAACAATCTGCAATTTTCATAGACGATGGCCCGGCCATGTTGCGCGACATATTCCCCCCCGCAATACATTCGGTTATTGAAACACTTTGCCATGAGCTTAACGCCTTCCGTTTTATCGTGGCCCCGCTTTCTCTGGAAGGATATATTCCCGCGTTGTTTGCGGTACTTTCGGACACGTTGCGTGAAGAAGACCTCCCGGCTGTCACCGCGTTCGCTAATCAAGTCGCTGCGGCATGGCATAAAGCGGAGCTCTACCAAAGCCTTCAAGAGCGCGAAGCCACGCTTAGCAGTATCTTGTCCGCTGCGCCTATCGGCATCGGCTTGGTGATAGATCGGATAATTAAATGGAGTAATGAAGGCTTACAGCGGATGTTGGGCTATACTGCCGCAGAACTGGATGGGCAGAGTTCGCAACGGCTCTATCCTTGCCAGGAAGAGTTCGAACGCGTTGGCCGCGAGAAGTATGCCTTAATCACACAGTATGGCACCGGAGGCACGGAAACCCAGTTTCAATGTAAAGATGGGCGCATCCTTGACATTTTGCTACGCTCTACCCCTCTCAATCCCCAAAACTTATTGGAAGGTGTAACCTTTACGGCCTTGGATATCACTGAGCGTAAGTCAGCCGAAGCCGCTTTGCGCGAGAGTGAAGCCCGCTACCGAGGCATCTTCGAACAGGCAGCCGTGGGTATCAGCCATGCGGGCCTGGATGGGCGTTTCATCCGGGTGAACCAGCAGTTCTGCACGATGCTCGGCTATACCCACGAAGAAATGCTGACCCTGCACTATCACGAAATCACCCCCCCGGAAGATCAAGAACCCGACCGCCTGTTAGGGGAACAGTTGCTGCGCGGGGAAATCCAAACTTTCTCTCTGGAAAAACGCTATATTCACAAAAACGGTAGTCTTTTTTGGGTTAACATCACAGTCTCACTACAACGCACTTTCAGCGGGGCGCCGGAGTACTACATTGCCATTATCGAAGACATCACTGAGCGTAAGCTGGCCGAAGCTGCTTTGCGCCAGAGCGAAGCCCGCTACCGGCAGCTGTTCAAGGAGATGCTCAATGGCTTTGCTTTGCATGAAATCATCTGCGATGCCCATGGCAAACCGATGGATTATCGTTATCTGGAGGTAAACCCGGCCTTCGAGAAAATTCTTGGCCTGCACGTTGAGGAAATTGTGGGTAAAACCGTGTTGGAACTATTGCCCAATACCGAGCCTTACTGGATTGAACAATTTGGGACAGTGGCGTTGTTGGGTGAACCGAAAAGATTTGAGAACTATTCACAATCTTTGGAGCGTTACTATGCGGTGTCGGCGTTCAGCCCACAGTTGGGACAATTTGCCGTAGTAGTAGAAGATGTCACCGAACGCAAGCGCGCCGAGGATAATCTCACCCAACGCGCTTACGAACTGCAGGTCCTCAATCAGGCAGGGCAAGTGCTTACAGAGTCCCTGGATTTACAAGAGACACTGCACATGATTACTTTTCATATTACCAATCTGTTAGTAGTAGAAGCTACCTCGCTGGTTTTGTTGGATAAAGTCCAGAACGAACTCTGTTTCGCTGCGGCCTCCGGCGTCGGCGCCGATGTGGTGCTGGGGCAATGTTTACCCGCTGATCAGGGCATTATCGGGTGGGTGGTGCAGCATGGAGAACCATTATGGGTCCCCGATGTCAGCCAGGATCCGCGTTGGTTCGATAAATTCGACCAGGAAGCCAACTTCGTCACCCGTTCCATTCTCTGTGTGCCACTACGCACTAAAGACGGTATCATCGGTGCGATGGAAGCTATTAACAAAGAACGCGGTACGTTTACCCAAGAAGATGTCTGGTTACTTAGCTCCCTGGCTGGGCCAGCCGCCACCGCTATCGAAAATGCCCAGCTATTCGAACAGCTAGAGCAAAATCGCATCCAACTGCAAGACCTATCTCGCTGGCTGGTAGAGATGCAGGAAGCCGAACGGGCGCACATCGCCCGCGAGCTCCACGACGAGACCGGGCAAATCCTCTCCTACTTCTTGCTGCGCCTCAGCATGTTGGAGCGCGAAGCACACCAGCCGGAAGCGATTGTCGCACGTGCGCAGGAACTTGTAGAGATGACCGAAGGGATTTTAGAGGGCATACATCGGCTGGCGATGAATCTACGTCCCGCTGACCTGGATGTACTAGGGTTGGTTGCCACCCTGGAGCGGCATGTCGCTCAGTACCAGCAGCAACACGGTATCACCGCACAGTTCGAGACACTGGGTCTGGGCCACGCCCGCTTGCCCGAAGAAATGGAAACAGCTCTATACCGGATCGCACAAGAAGCCCTCACTAATGTTGCTCGGCACGCGCAGGCTACGCAGGTGGATGTGTTGTTGACCCGCCGTGATGGTCTCATTGTATTGATTGTCGAGGATAATGGCATCGGCTTCGCTACAGAAGAAGAAAATGTGCGTGGCCGCCTGGGTTTACTGGGGATGCGCGAGCGCGCCCGCATGCTCGGCGGTAATCTTATCATCGAAAGTCGCCCTGAGATAGGTACGACTATTGCGGCGGAGGTGCCGTATGCCCCTGCGGATTCTGATCGCTGATGATCACGGGCTTTTGCGAGCCGGTTTGCGTTCCTTGTTGAGCGCTGAACCTGATATGCAAGTAGTGGGTGAGGCCGGCGACGGTAACGCAGCCCTGCAAGAAGCTGCGCGTCTGCGCCCCGATGTGCTGCTGCTCGATATAAACATGCCCGATCCTGGCGGCATCGAGGTAACCCGACGGCTGCGGCAGATTGCGCCTGAAACGCGCATCCTCATTCTTACGGCTTTTGAGGATGAGAGCCTGTTGCGCCAAGCCATCCAGTATGGAGCCTCCGGCTACATCGTCAAACGCGCTATTGAAGCGGAACTCGTCGCCGCTGTACGCACCGTCGCATGTGGGGAGCTCTACGTTCATCCCACTATGACCCGCTTGTTGTTACAAAATCCAGCCCCCGCAGCGCCAGACGGAGACGAGACCGCGCTCAATACTCTAACCCCGCGTGAGATAGACGTGTTGCGACTGATCGCGATGGGGTATACCAATCGTGAGACCGCCGAGCGCCTATGCATCAGTGTGCGCACAGTCGAAACGCATCGCGCCAACGTCATGGGAAAGCTGGAATTGCAAGGCCGCGCTGAGCTCATGCGCTACGCTAAGGAAAATGGTTTTTTGGATTGAATGGTAGGGGTAAATTCCAAACGCCTCTCACTATTTGAGATTTGCTAATTTGCCGCTTTTTAGGGGAGGATTATATGAATAGTACACTGTTAGCACAGGCGCGTCAGATTTACCAGCAAGCATTGCCCGATCTATTTGCGCGACGTAATGTGGTGGCTTGTGGATTAGGATACAAAAACTGCGATGCGACAAATACACACGAGCTCAGCCTAATCGTTTCTGTGACCGAGAAGCTGCCTCGGGTAGCCCTCAAACCGCGCGATGTAATACCCCAATCACTCGATGGCATGCTCACAGATGTGGTGCAGACCGGTTTACTTCGTGCTTTTCAATCACCACCCACACAAGCCCGACACCGCCCGGCTTTTTCCGGCATCTCCATCGGTCACTACCAGATTACGGCAGGCACCTTCGGACTATTGTTGCGCCGGGGTACAGAAGTATTCATCTTAAGCAACAACCACGTCCTAGCTGCAGCCAACCAGGCGCAAATTGGCGATCCTATTTATCAACCCGGCCCGCTTGATGGTGGCTCGGTTGATGATCGCATTGGCACGCTGGTAGAGTATGTTCCGCTGGATTTCGGACAGGCGCAAGGCCAGTGCAAAGTCGCCCAGACTATCGCCGATGTGCTCAATGCGCTGGCCGGAGCAACCGGCTCCGCCCATCGCTTGCAAAGCGTCCAACAAACTCCTGGAAAAAACCTGGTAGATGTAGCTCTGGCCCGCCCGGATGCTCTCGATCTGGTCCAGCCCGACATTCTCAACATTGGCCTGCCTACAGGCGTCGGTGAGCCAGCATTGGGGATGACAGTACAAAAGGCCGGGCGTACTACCGGCCATACCCAGGGTGTAGTACAACAGATTGATGTCACTGCCAGCGTGGATTATAATGGCAAAACCGCGTATTTTGTGGAACAGTACATGGCCGGACGGATGAGCGCCCCCGGCGATTCCGGTTCCGCTATCCTTGATTTGGAAGGGCGCGTGGTGGGACAGCTCTTCGCCGGCTCCGACTATGTCACCCTCTTCACTCCCATCCAGCGGATCTTAGATCTTTTCCGGGCAGAGATCGTCACAGCGTAAGCGTTAACCCGTTGCTACCTTGCACCCTTTGGTCAGCTAATGGGCTATCAATGTCCTTAAGTTAAGACCTGGCCGGTTTCGTCCAAATTGGGTAGGGTAGTGTTTTACTGGTGAATAACGACGTTTTGTAAACTCAAGGTCTTAAAACCTGCCAGGTCTATGCCCTAAACTTAATGAGATTCATTGAGAGTACAGGATAAATCCTATACTACTTATTGCAAGCGTCACTACAAACATAGATAGCAACTTGAGTGCGTTACTATTAGGAGTGACCTACTTCCCCGGCACTACCACAACGCCCCCGATTTATTCGGGGGCGTTGCTTTTTTTGCGAATCTTACTCAAACCGGAGGCATAGTGTCTGTCTCAGCAGTGGATTGCCCTTCCTGTTTTTCACGGATATTTAAGTTAGCATCGCGTAATTTGAAGGTGAGCTCTGCCGCCATCCGGCGCATGATTAAAAAACCGATTTCTGGGTAGTCAGAGCAGAGCTTGCTCAACCGCACTCCAGGCAACCGCAATAGTTGTACATCTGTCTGACAACTAGCCGTAGCCGTGCGTTGGCCCGATTCCACCAGTACAACCTCACCAAAGGTTTGGCCTGGCCCTAATACCGCCGCCAGAATCGGTTTGCCGTTCGGGGCCTCCGCCTCCAACAGAATCCCTACCTTGCCATTGGCGATGATGAATAGCGCGTCGCCGGGATCATCTTGCTTGAAAACCCGTTCGCCGGCCATGAAGTTCATCTCTTCACATACCATCAATACCAGATCCAGGTGAATCTCATTGAGATCGTGGAACAGGTAGGAATCGCGCAGAACTCGTTTACTCTCTTGTAAGTGCAACGCACACCTCCGCTATACTTATGCTACCTGCCTTCATTATACGGTTGAATGGTTCTCAACGCAACTGAATTACAGACGCCTATACTGTAAAGCCCCGGTAGCCAGGTCGAGGAGGGCATAGCTCGGTGCGCGCCAGCCGGTGTTGCCCAACGCCCCAGGATTGATAACACGCGTTGGCCCATGGCGCGTGTCATGGAAGACGTGGGTGTGCCCATGGATGACATAAGCATAACGTTTACTGGTGATGACCTGCTGCAACAACGCTTCATCGTTTCCGTGAAGCAAGGCGATGGCATACCCGTTCAGCGTGAGCTCATGCAACGGGGCTAGCCGGCCAGCGCCGAACAGTGTGGCAGCAGCATCGGGTAAACCAGCATGGCGATCCATGTTACCCCAGGCCAGCCAGACATCAAAATCACGTAACGGTTCCAGGCTTTCTGGGGTGGTAATGTCACCACCGTGCAAAACAATACGGATACCTTCTACCTGAAATCGTTGCGCGACCAAGACGATTTTATCATGTTGGTTATGCGTATCGGAAATCAACCCGATGCGCATGATTAGGTTTCCCGTATGTCAAGCATGTGGGCATCCACACTTTCGAGCAGGTTCACGACAACCGCGGGTGTCAGTCCCCGTAACTTAAGTGTGACGATGGCCTCAGTCGTTTCCTCAGCGAAGAACGTGCCTAACGCGATGATGTCACCGCCCCGCGCAGCAATTTCGCCCGTGATACGCCCTAAAATGCCCGGCTGATTCTGCACTGTAAATGTGATTCGCAGTCCCGCCTCTCTGGCCCCCATCATGGCTACCACCGTCTTGAACACATCCGTCTCCGTAAGGATACCCACCAACCGCGTGCCGTCCAGCACCGGCAGCGAACCGATTTTGTTATCGGCCATGATCCAGGCAGCCTCTTCGAGCGGCGCATCCTGTTGAATGGTGCGCACCTGGCGGGTCATAATCTCAGCTACCTGGAGCTTTGAAAGCAAATAGCCACTTTCGTGCTGACTGAGATTCGATACTGGCGAAGGAGAAGCATAAAGCAAGTCTCTTTCAGCAACAATACCTACCAGTTCCCCATCAGCATTGACCACGGGCAGGCGGCGGATATGCCGCTCGTGGATAGCGTTCAATGCTTCGCTGACCGGCGTTTCCGGTGCTATCGTGAATGGATTAGGATACATCCGTTGCTTGACTAACATTATTGTCTCTCTTTCATATTGAGCAAATCAGCATGCGAGAAGTGTAAAATTTTCATCTCTGATGATAGCATATTCGCCCCGCTGCGCAACCCTCTCACGCACATCATAACGCCTCCCACCGGATGATTCAGGGGAGGCGTGATGGTTGACGACATACCCTTAAACATCGAGGATACTGCGCACCTTGAGACCCAGGTCTTCCATCGCCTGCCGTAGTGCATCCGGGTCTATATAACGTACCTTGATAGTCAAAACCGCCGTGTCGCACGCATCTGCGGCGGTCTCACCAATGAAGGTGCCCAGTGCCACAATATCCCCGCCCATCGCCGCAATTTTACCACTGACACGGCTGAGCTGGCCCGGTTCGTCGGGAAGTTCGAGTGAGAGGCGCAACCCCTTGTCACGCGCCCCCAACATTTCCAACATCACCTTGAACACATCCGTCTCGGTAATAATGCCCACCATTTTCCCATCTTGCATAACCGGCAATCCGCCAATTTTACTGTCGGACATCAACAACGCTGCCTCTTCAATAGGCGCATCGACTTCGATGGTGACAACCTTTTGAGTCATAATCTCGGCGACCTTGAGTTTAGAGAGTAAGTACCCGATCTCGTGAATGCTTAGGCTGGTAGCCGAAGACGGCGAAGCCTGAAGCAGATCTTCTTTAGAGACAATGCCCTCCAAGTACCCCTCTTTATTCATAATAGGCAACCGGCGAATGCGCCGCTCGTTCATCAGATTGAGGGCCTCAGACACCGGCATATCTGAATTGATGGTGATTGGATCCCTAGTCATGCGATCTTTTACCAGCATGGTGAATCTCCTTCAAATGATCTGTGACTTTACGGAACACATGCTTTTACTGTATGAGGTACGCAGGTGCAGGTCAGGATTGCCAACCAGCTCTCAGTTTTGACTGGCCCACCCACAGTATATCCCTAAACTCCATATCCAGCACACAAAAAGACCGACGCAAAATGCGCTGGTCTTTTTGTGTCAGAACTTACACAAAACGCCATTTGAGATTGGCGAAAGGTGCGCTTTGTGCGTAAGTCCTATGTGTGTTGTCTTACCACTTGCGCAGCAGCTCGATCAGTAACCGTGCGCCGTAGCCAGTGGCCCCTTTGGGCGTGTACGGCCCGGACTTGCTTTCTTCTTGATCCAGCCCGGCGATGTCAATATGCGCCCAGGGCGTGCCTTCGGGCACGAACTTGCTCAGGAAGAGGCCCGCCGTAATCGTGCCGGCGGGGCGGCCCCCGATGTGCCGCACATCGGCCACCAGGCTCTTGAGCTGCTCGCCGTACTCCTCGAAGAGCGGCAGGGGCCAGACGCGCTCGCGCGTGGCTTCGCCCGCCGCGCGGAGGCGTTCCAGCAGGCTCTCGTCGCCCATCACCGCCGCCGCCTGCGAACCGAGCGCGATAACGCGCGCGCCCGTGAGCGTGGCAATGTCAAAAATGGCCTCCGGTTTGTATTCCCCGGCGTAGGTGAGCGCGTCGGCCAGAATCATGCGCCCTTCCGCGTCGGTATTTTGAATCTCAATGGTCAGCCCCTTGAGCGATTTGACCACATCGCCCGGCTTGGAGGCGAAAGCGTCGGGCATATTCTCGGTGAGGGGCATAAGCGCGACCACGCGCAATGGAATATCGAGCGCGCCAATAGCCTGCATTGTGCCGAGCACTGCCGCCGCGCCGCCCATATCACCCTTCATCAAGTGCATATCTGCTCCCGGCTTGAGCGAGATACCGCCGGTATCGAAGGTAATCCCCTTCCCCACCAGCGCCACCGCCGGGAGATCGTCGCGCTTGGCGTTGTGTTCCAGAATCACCAGCTTGGCCGGTTCACCGCCCCCCTTGTTGACACTTAAGAACGCGTGCATTCCCAATGCCTCAATCTCTGGCTTTTCAAGTATATGATAAGTTAGCCCTTGCTGTTTAGCTACTTGCTGTGCAACTTCGGCGAAGTGCGTGGGGGTGGCAATGTTGGCTGGGCGGTTGACCAGATCGCGGGTCAGCGCGACGCCCTGCGCGATGATTTGCCCGGCATTGGCGCCGTCTTCGATATCGGCTTCCTTGCGCTCGTCCTGCTCCACCAGCACGAGCGTTTCGATGTCGGGGCGCTCCTCTTCTAGCTGCGTGCGCAGCTCGTGGAAGCGATACAGCCCCAGCAGCGTCCCCTCGACGACAGCTTGCGCAGCGGCTTGCGTATCCAGCTCGCCGATGCCGGTCCCGTGGACGATGGTGTGCAATGTGGTCGCACCCAGCTCGCGGGCTTTGAGCGCGGCGGTTGCTGCTGCCTGCCGGGCGATGTCGAGTGTGAATTTCTCGATCTTGCCCAGCCCTACCAGAATCACACGCTTGGCGGGCAACGCGCCGTTGGGGTACAACACCGCGATCTCATTCTTCTTGCCGCGAAAATCGCCGCCGGCAATCAACGCGCTGATCTGCCCGCCGAGGGCCTGATCCACCGCACCGGTCGCGCCGCCGGGCGCGATCACACCCTCGAAGAGGTTGACCACTACCGCTTGCGCACTTTGCTTTTGAATCTCACCTATCACCACATTAATCTGCATTAAAAGCCTCCTAAGCGGGATTATGGTTCCGCTTTAATTTTCAAGCGTTGATAACGCCCGCCCAGCCGTTCATCGAACGTCTGCAAGCGAGCGATGTGTTCGCGCAATTGGGCTAATACAAAGGGGCTGATTTGGCTATCAGCATCGAAGTGCGTCAGCAAAAACTCGAAGACGGCGTTCGTCTCCGAGTTCTCCAAATCGCTGACCAATTCACAGGCGTCTTCCAAGGTCTTCACCCCCGCGAGGTGCTGCGCTACCGGGACGCTCAACGCCTGTTGCGCTGCCAGAGCCATCTCCATATCAGCGGGAGCTGTTTGTTGTTCCAGCGTGAGCGCGTCGAGAACCCCTTGCAATGTCTGGGCGTGCTCGGTCTCTTCGACAGCAAATTCACGCCACAGCTCCACCGCGTCTGGGTGCGCGCGGAACAGGTGCATCAAGCCCTGGTAGAGCTCTTGCGCCGCGTATTCCCCGCGAATCGCCAAATCGAAGTGATCGGCAACGGTCAATCTGGTTTTTGATGCTTGTGTCACAGCCCTATCTTACACCTTTTTCAATAGATTACCAGCGACGATTGTTACGTTGTTCTCTGGCAACTATCGTAAAGACTTGACCTCATCCGCGCATGGCTGATCACACGTTATCAAAGCCTTGCCCGCATAGCGCCCGTACTGCGTAAAACGTAATGCGTAAAGAAGGTTTTGTTTCCAAATTTTTGTGGTTTTGATAGGACATTCTGAAACGTGAAACGCTATCAGAAAATGCCTTACGCAGTACGCAGTACGCAATACGCAGTACGTTTCACTCCCACTCGATGGTGGCCGGGGGCTTACTGCTGATATCATACACGACCCGGTTGACGCCGCGCACTTCGTTGACGATGCGGTTGGAGACGCGGGCGAGCAGGTCGTAGGGCAAGCGCGCCCAATCCGCCGTCATAAAATCATCGGTGGTGACGGCGCGCAGGGCCAAGACGTGCGCGTAAGTGCGCCCATCGCCCATCACGCCAACGCTGCGCACGGGCAACAGCACGGCGAACGCCTGCGCCGTCTGGCGATACTGCCCCGCCGCGTGCAGCTCCTCCAGGTAGATGGCGTCGGCGGCTTGCAGGATGGCGACGCGCTCCGGCGTGATCTCGCCTAGAATGCGCACGGCCAGCCCCGGGCCAGGGAACGGATGCCGCCAGATCAGCGTTTCCGGCAAGCCCAACGCCAGCCCCACTGCGCGCACTTCGTCCTTGAAGAGCTCCCGCAGCGGCTCGACCAGCGCGAAGCGCATCTCTTCCGGCAGGCCGCCCACGTTATGGTGACTCTTGATGCGGTGCGCGTGGGCGCTGCCCGCGCTCTCGATCACGTCGGGGTAAATCGTCCCCTGCGCCAAAAAGCGCGCGTCCGGCAAGCGCGCCGCCTCTTCCTCGAAGATGCGGATGAACAGCTCGCCGATGATGCGCCGCTTGGTTTCCGGCTCGGTCACGCCGGACAGCGCGTTCAGGAAGCGCGCCGCCGCATCCACCACGATGAGGTGCATCCCTTGCGTCTCCCGGAAGACCGCTTCGACTTGCGCCACTTCGCCCTGGCGCAGCAGCCCGGTATCCACGAAGATGCAGGTGAGCCGGTCGCCTATCGCCCGATGGACGAGTGCCGCAGTGACCGCGCTATCCACGCCACCGCTCAGGCCGCAGACCACGTCGCCCGCGCCCACCTGCTCGCGGACGCGCGCTGTGGTTGCTTCAATGAACGCCTCCGGCGTCCAATCGCCCATGCAGCCGCAGAGATCGTAGAGGAAGCGCCGCAACAGCTCGCCGCCCTGAGGGGTATGCACCACTTCGGGGTGGAATTGCAACCCGTAGAGCTGACGCACGGGATCGCCCATCGACGCCAGCACGCCGCCCGCGCTGCGCGCCAGCGGGACGAAGCCCGGCGGCAGCGTGTGTACCTGATCACCGTGGCTCATCCACACCGGCAGCTCCGCAGGCAAGCCCGCGAACAGCGGCGAGCCTGGATCGAGCAGTGTGATCTGCGCCGGACCATACTCGCGCTCCGCGCCGGGGGCCACCGCGCCGCCCAGCGTGTGGGCCAGCAGCTGCATCCCGTAGCAAATCCCTAGCACTGGCACACCCAACATCAACACCGCCTCCGGCAACGTCGGTGCGGCGGTATCGTAGACGCTGTTAGGGCCGCCAGAGAGGATGATGCCGCGTGGTTGGAGAGCCGTCAGACGTTCTGGGGCAACGTCCCACGGCAAAATCTCCGCGTAAACGTGCTGCTCACGCACGCGGCGGGCAATCAGCTGGGTGGTCTGCGAGCCGTAATCGAGAATGAGGATGGTTTGGCGGCTCACCATACCGGCTTAGTCTTCGTCTTTGGAGACTTTGCTTTTCTTCTTGCCGGCGCTCTCGGCGGCTTCAGCCTTATCTTTCTTCTTGGGCAAAGCTTCGACCTTCTTCTTCTTGGCTTCGGCCTTGACCTTCTTCTCTTTCTTTTCTTTCTTTTCCTTCTTTTCGACCTTGGCCTTATCTTTCTTTTCGGCTTTAGCCTTTTCCTTCTTCTCCGCCTTGGGCTTGTCCTTCTTCTTGTCCTTAGCAACGACTTTAGCTGTCATCGTCTCGCCTCCTTCAAAGATAATAGTACCATCATCACACAGCTCTGTGATGATAGCCAACGATTCGATAGGGACGTTGAGATGCTGTAACATCTCGCGGCCCCCCTCGAACTGCTTTTCGATCAATGTGCCGATGCCCACCAGTTCGGCCCCCGCATCCCCCACGATACGCCCCATCGCCGCGATGGTCTGCCCGGACGCCAGGAAATCGTCAATGATCAGGACACGATCCCCAGGCTTGATGAATTCCGAGGAGACCATGAGCGACACTTCGCCACCTTTGGTGTGCGAGGGCGCAAACTCGACGAATGTAGGCTCCTGCATGGTGATGGGCTTGTGTTTGCGCGCGAACACGAGCGGCGTCCCCATCGCAAATGCGGTGGTCAGCGCCGGGATGATGCCGGACACCTCGGCGGTGAGCACCAGCGTGGGGTGCGTGTCCCCGAAGCGCCGGGCGAATTCCGCGCCCGCTTCGAGCATCAGTTCCGCGTCCACCTGATGGTTGACCACACTATCCACCTTGAGGATGCCCCCGCCCAGATACCGGCCTTTTTCTTGAATGCGTTGTTTGAGTAAGTCCATGAGTCCCCCTTGAAAAATCTGCAAATCGCAAATCAGTGATAAAGCGAAAAGGCGTGTGTTTCAATGGATTTCGTGAAACGTGATGCGTGAAGGATTTCCTGGTCACGTTTCACGCTTCACATCAATACCGCGGCAATTCCCCGCTAACGGGATGATCCGCAATGCCCAGGTAGCGCTCGATTTGCTGCTCGATGTAGAGCGCCTGCTGTGGATCGGTAATATCCTTGAGCAAGTCTTGCTGGGTGCGGTCATGCAGAATAACATAAATCTGATAAGTGCGGTTTGGGCCGGAGTTACGGCTGTAGCTGATATGCTCTTTGGTGTAAAGCTGCACGATGTTGGTCGTTTCGATGCGCTTGGCACCGAGCCAGGGCAGCGGATCGTGATTGATGACGAGCCAGCCCTGGCCGATCTGAATCGTGGTTTTGTTCAATACCCCGGCCAGCCCCCAGTAGAGCATGAAGATACCGATGCCAATAAAGGGTAGGGCGAAAATCAAAAAGAAAAGCAAAAAAGGCACGGTGAAAACGAGCCAAAACACGCCGAAACCGAGCAGGAAAATATGGGAGGCATTGCGCCACTCCCGCACGATTTGCAGCACTTCCCCGACCTGGTAGACTTGAACGCCAGGAGGGAGGGGAAAATCAGGCCGCGCCGGGATGGTGGGCGCGACGGGTTGCAGCGGTGGGGGCGTTGGCAACTCCAACCGGTTGATGACGCCACAATAACCGCAAACCGCCATCCCGCGCGTGGCATCCATCGCAGTTTTAGCGAGCGGTGCGCCGCATCCGCGACATACCAGGGTTGGGTTTGTATCCATGATGATACCTCCGAAAAACGTGAAACAATGGCTCTATTTTAGCCACGAATTAAACGAATTTTCACAAACGTGGTGAGAAGAATTAGATAGGATTTTCCTGTTATCGGTTGGTTGACTTTAAGACGCACAACCGATCATATCAAGACCCCGCGCCTGTATCTGACGATGTGAAAAAATCCTGTACTTCAAAATTAGGCCAAGTTTACCGGTATGGGTGATGTAGTACAGCTTTTTACGGTTGAACCAGATATGGCTATTCCTTGTCAATTGCATTAAGTTAAGAACTTAATGAGTAGGCTTGCCGCCCACGAATTGGACCGCAAATAAACGATATTGAGTTTTTCTACCGTACATCTAGATTAAAAACACGGCACATGGTAAAATCCCCCTTACTTGGGATCAAAAAGGGGAGGCTACCATGAATGATCGCGTGAAAGTGTACACCGAAGTGCTGCAAACGCTCAAGCAGCACCTGCGGCTGTTTCATCAAGGGCATGTGGTGACGCTGGCGATGATGATTAGCGGGATTGTCCTGAGCGGGAAGGCGCAATTATCCCAGATGAGTGCGGAAATCCCGGTGTCAGTTTACATGCGATAATGTACCAGGGGTTTACACCCATTATGTCCCAGAGGTTTACGCCCATGATGTACCACCCGTTTACACCCATGATGTACCAGTGAGTTGCGCTGTCCGGGACTGCCT
>Ga0334882_1001030_pt1 | contig 36631 bp, 35 predicted proteins | sample GraSluR1_MG_5_FD_207226 | JGI IMG/M metagenome (GOLD analysis project Ga0334882, IMG submission 207226) | Sludge microbial communities from methane-producing bioreactor in Wageningen University, Netherlands - Granular Sludge_15_04-R1 | ecosystem: Engineered > Bioreactor > Anaerobic >... | reverse complement strand
ATTTATTAAACTATGCTGTGTGCATTTGCCAATTTTCTTCACTTACATTAAAGTTGGAATTTCAAAAAATCTCTGATTTTTGAAATTCCTCGATTGCCAGCGCGATTTTCCCTGAGCGCAGGTGCCTATCCTCGAGAATCTTCGTTTTACTTAGGCAATACCTTCATCTAAATTGGAATTGCTGCAGAGAAATGCTGTGGGTCACGGTCAATCCGGCAGGAGAAAACACCACCTTTTCCGCCAGGGGCAGGGCCAGATCCGTCTCCTGCCGGGTCATGACGGGAAAACCGTAATGACTGTTACGGTACTTCGGCTCCCGCCCCGATGAAACCCGTTCCGCCGCCCAGTTCCGGTGATCCTCAAGCCGCCGTTGCACCGGTTCGTTGAGCCCTTCCACAAAGGCCTGGTCCGCCCAGCCTTCTTCAACGGCAGATCGAAAGGGTGCCATCAGGTCAAGGCCCACGGAGCGGCGGCCCGACTCCATGGCGGCCCGGAGGGTGGTTCCTGTTCCGGCGAAGGGGTCCAGAACCAGATCTTCCTGGAGGGAATACATGGCCACCAGGCGGCGGGGAAGCTCCAGAGGAAAAGCAGCGCTCCGGCCCCTCAGGTCGGGATGATCCATCTTCTGACGCACTCCGGTAAAATCCCAAAGGTCAGAGAACCAGCGGTTCCGCTCTTCCCAGAAAAATCCGCTGCGCCGGCGTCTCTCTTTATCCTCGGGACGTGAAAACATCCTCTTTCCCCCCTTCCGGAAAATCAGAATGTACTCATGTTCCAGGGTCACATAGGCCCCGGCGGGATACATGCCGGATCCCATGAACTTGGTGGGACTGTTGGCGGGTTTACGCCAGAGAATCAGGGGCAGCGGGTTAAATCCCAGTCCCAGGCAGGCGGAGAGGATGCGGCTGTGGTTACCGTAGAGCCGAAAGTCGGCTCCCAGGGTGCGGACAGCGTCACCGATGTTGATGCAGAGAAATCCTCCGGGGGCCAGGACCCGGAAACACTCGGCCCAGACCCGGTCCAGCTGCCGGTGCATCGCCTCAAAGGCCTCCTGACCCCGGCCCGATTCCAGAAGGTCCGGGACGGCGGGATCCATGAGCCCAAAGAGGTCATCCCACATTTCGATCACCGGATAGGGGGGAGAGGTCACCACGAGATGGACCGATTGGGCTTCCAGGGGAATCTCCCGGGCATCGGCGGTAAGAAAACGATGATCCGTCTGAAACATGACCGAAGTGTAACCGATAAGCGGGGCTTCGGAAATATTTTTCTCTTTCCCGACGGTAACTCCCGACGGTAACTCCCGAATGGCAGTCCGGTGGCCTTTCAGAAGACGGATTTCTCATTCCCGCCTCGTCGGGAAACGGCGCACCCCTTGATCGGCAGCGGCGGTTATCCCTATTATGGCATCATGAAGATACCGAAAATCCTGCTTTATTTGCTGTTTGCCGCCCCGGGAATTCTTGCCGCCCACCCTCACATGGGATTCACCGCCGCCATGGAGTTTGAGTTTTCCGGCGACAAAATGAAAGGGGTGTGGCAGGAGTGGCGGTTCGACCCCTTCTTTTCAGGATCCATCAGGGGAAGCTACGACTGGAACGGTGACGGCCGGTTTGACCTGGACGAAACCGAGGCGGTCTTCGCAGGAGCCTTTGCCAACCTGAAAAACTACGACTTTTTTATTTTTTACCGGACCGGTGGCAAGACCCTGGTACCCGAAAGGGTGGAACGCTTTTCTGTCTGGATGGAGGGGAACACCATGGTCTACCGGTTTTTTGTTCCCCTGGAGGTAAAGGACCGGGAGATTTTCCTGTCCGTGTTCGACCGGACCTACTTCTGCGCCATCACCTACGCCGATCCCCCGGCGGTTACATCAGGAACCACAAACCTGGCCCCCCAATACCGGCGAAGAGAAAACAGGGATAATCCGGTCTACTACAACCCCCTGTCCCCCGCCGATGACAATACCCGGTATGACCGGTGGGCTCCGGGTCTTGAAACCGCCTACCCCGAAGAGCTTCATGTCACATTCTAAGGCCGCCCTGCTCTGCCTGCTTTTCTTCATTCCCTGCAGTCCGGCCGGGGCTAACCCCTTCCTCAGCGGCTCTTCCAGTTCCGAAGGGGCAGCGGTCCAGCCTCAGCCGGTCCGGCCTCCGGTCCTGCAGGGCCCCGGAGAACTGGGGGCGCTTCAAATGAAGATTCGTAACCGGCTGGCGGAGATTTTCGTTCCCTCCGGCCAGGCCACCCCGGCCCTGCGGGCGGCCCTGCTTCTCACAGCCCTGGCCTACGGGTTTCTCCATGCCCTGGGGCCGGGCCATCGGAAGACCGTGGTTTTCACCCTTTTCCTGAGCCGGAAAACCCGTTGGTGGGAGCCCGCCGCGGCGGGATTCCTTTCCGCCGGCGCCCACGGGGGTATGGGGATTTTCCTCATTCTTCTCCTGAGGATGCTGAACCCCCTCTCGCTGCTCCAGGACACGGAAAACGCCTCCCGTTATCTGGAAGGGGGTACCTACCTGGCCCTGGCCCTGGTGGGAACCGTTTTTCTCGCCGGTGCCCTGAAACAGCTCATCCGGGGGGAGCACCGCCACCACCACGACGGGGGAAACCACGGTGCCGGAACCGTTGCCCGAGGTTCCCGGGGCATCTATCTCACCGTCCTTACCGCCAGTCTTTTCCCCTGTCCCGGCAGCATCCTGATCCTGCTGTTCTCCCTCTCCCTGGGAGAGATCGGCTGGGGCATCCTGGCGGTGCTGTTCCTGTCCCTGGGGATGGGCGTCACCATCACCGGGGCGGCCCTGCTGGCCCGGACCGGCCGGGAAGGACTGTTCCGACGGCTGGGAGCCCGGGAGAAGGGGGCGGCCCGTCTGAGCGCCGCCCTGGAGAGCGGTGCCTACCTTTTTCTGGTGGGGTTTTCCCTCTGGATGGCCGCCCCTTTCGCCCTCTCCCTCTTTCCGGCAGGATAGAGGGAATTTCAAAAATCAGAGATTTTTGAAATTGGCTCGATAGGCGAAACATCGTTTTTGGGTTAAACTGAAACCATGATCCGAACCATTCTTTTTGTCATTGTTTTCTGGCTCCTCATGCTTTTTTCCATTCTTCTTTTGCCGGGGCTCTGGCTTCTCAAGCTGCTCCGGTTGAAAAAAGCCCACAGAAACTACATTGTCGCCGCCACCTCCTTCTGGTCCCGGACCCTCTTCGCCGTGGCGGGTGTGAGGCTGCACCTGCGGGGCAGGGAAAACCTGCCGGATCACGAGAGAATCTGCTTTATCAGCAATCATCAGAGCTACGGGGATATCCCGGTTTTTATCGGATTTCTGGGGAAAAGGGTGGGGTTCATAGCCAAGAAAGAGCTCTCCCGGGTACCCATCCTGGCCACCTGGATAAAAGCCCTGAACTGCGTTTTCATCGACCGGGGAAGGGCCATGCAGGCCATGCGGGGCATCGAAGATGGGATGGCCCGGATCGAAGAAGGGCGCTCCATCGTTCTCTTTCCCGAAGGCACCCGGGCCAAGGACGGAAAGATGAAGCCCTTCAAAGCCGGAGGGATCCTCATGGCCATGCGGCAGAACATCACCATCGTTCCCGTTACCATCGACGGCCTTTACCGGGTATACGAACTGACCGGGAAGGTAACCCCCGCCGATGTCACCGTCACCATCCATCCCCCTATTGAAACCAGCGGCCTGTCCCGGGAAGAGCAGAAAGCCCTTCCCGGCGTTCTGGAAGCCCAGGTCCGGAGTGCCCTCACAAATCAGGGTCACCCCGAAGAAACTGAAAATTAGGAGAGTCCCTTATGTACATCGTCTGCCTTGACCTGGAAGGAGTCCTCATACCCGAAATCTGGATCAACTTTGCTCAAGCCACGGGCATCGAAGAGCTCAGGCTCACCACCCGGGATATCCCCGATTACGACGTGCTGATGAAGAAGCGGCTGGGCATCCTCGCCGCCCACAACCTCAAACTGGGCGACATCCAGAAGGTGATCGGTTCCATGGATCCCCTGGAGGGGGCCAGGGAATTCCTCGATGACCTTCGCAGCAGGACCCAGGTGGTCATTCTGTCGGATACCTTTACCCAGTTTGCCCGGCCCATGATGGAAAAACTCGCCTGGCCCACCCTCTTCTGCAACAGCCTGGTGGTGGATGACCAGGACCGGGTGGCGGACTACCGGCTCAGACAGAAGGACGGAAAAAGAAAGGCTGTAGAAGGATTTCAATCCATGGGATTCCGGGTCATCGCCGCGGGGGATTCCTACAACGACCTGACCATGATCCGCCAGGCAGAAAAAGGGATTCTCTTCTGCCCCCCCGACAACATCGTCAACGAAAACCCCGACCTTCCGGTGGCCCGGACCTATGGTCAGTTCAAGGAACATCTGCTGCGGCAGCTGGCGGAAGATTAATCTTCCATCCCACCGGAAGCCTTCCTTCTTTTCCCTGTTCCCCACCCCCCGGAGGGGCGAAACCGTTGTTCTTGACTTGAAAGGAAAGGTTTTTTATCCTTGAAGGGCAGCGGCTGACGCCGTGTTTTTATAGGAGACCGCCGTGAATACTCTTTTTAGCCCCTATGCCCTTAAAAATCTTGAAATTCGCAACCGGATCGTCATGCCCCCCATGTGCATGTATTCCACCGACCCTTCCGGGCTGGCCCGGGAATGGCACTTCCTCCACTACGAAACCCGGGCCCTGGGCGGGGTGGGCCTCATTATTGTGGAAGCCACGGCGGTACAGAGCCGCGGCCGCATAACCGACCGGGATCTGGGCATCTGGAGTGACGATCACATCCCCGGGCTGAGCGAAATTGTCAAAGGGATTAAACGTCACGGCGCCGCGGCGGGGATCCAGCTGGCCCACGCAGGACGTAAATGCACGGTTAAGTCGGAACGGATCATCGCCCCGTCTTCCCTGGGTTTTGACCCCAAAGATCCCGCCTACTCAACCCCTGCGGAAATGACCCGGGACGACATTGAAGAAGTTATCGCTGATTTCCGGCAGGGCGCCAGGCGGGCACGGGAAGCGGGATTCGACTTTATCGAAGTCCACGGGGCCCACGGCTACCTTCTCAACGAGTTTCTCACCCCCCTGGTCAATAAACGCAGCGACAGTTACGGAGGAACCCCGGAGAACCGGGCCCGGCTTGTGGGGGAGGTTGTCCGGGCGGTCCGGCAGGAATGGTCCGCCGAGAAACCCCTGGCCTTGAGAATTTCCGCCCGGGATTACGTCGAAGGCGGTAACGAACCGGAGGACCTGGCGGTTCTGATTAATCTGGTAAAAAAAGAGGGGGTGGATCTCGTTCATGTGAGCAGCGGGGGTGTCGTTCCCGATGCGGTGATAGATGCCTTTCCGGGATTTCAGATTCCCGCCGCCACCCTGATAAAAGAAAGAACCGGGCTGCCCGTCCTCGCCGGAGGCCTCCTGTCCGCCCCCCGCCAGGCCGATGAGATCATCCGGAACGGCCGGGCCGACCTGATTTTCCTGGGAAGGGAACTCCTCCGGAACCCCTACTGGGCCTTCGGTGCGGCCCGGGAGCTGAAACAGGCGGCGGATTATCGGCCCATTCAGTATGAACGAGCCTACCTCTAACAGGTTCGGCGGCGGCCTCTAAATCAACACCCTGTTTTTCCCGGCTTTTTTCGCTTCATAGAGCTTTTCATCAGACCGTGAAATCAGCCCATCAACGGAAAATTCTTCATCAGGATAATTCAGGAAATCCGAAACTCCTGCGGAAAACGTATAGGAGAGGTTCTGCCCCTCAGAAATCACCGACGCATTCCTCACGACAGAGAGAATCCGTTCCACCAGTTCCGCGGCGGCATCCCGGGCCGTATCAAGAAACACAATAATGAATTCCTCTCCTCCGAAGCGTCCCAGAATATCATAGGATCGGATATTCCCTGATAACAGGCCGGAAAAGTGCTTCAACACCGCATCTCCGGCGATGTGTCCATGGGTGTCGTTAACCGATTTAAAATTGTCGATATCGATCATGGCCAGGGAAAAATTCGTCCCATCGCGTTTGGCCTTTTCCGCCAGGGGAAGCAGCCTCTCATAGACGTAGCGCCGATTATAGAGCCCCGTCAGGGGGTCCCGAACCGCCATCTCCTGGAGCTTCTTTTCACTCTCCTCCAGGGCTTCCCGGGCTTCCCTTTCGAAGGTAACATCCCGCTGCACCCCGAAGTGGCCTGTTATCCTCCCCTGGGAATCGTAGATACAGATGTAATCCCCCTCCACAACCATGGTGGTGCCGTCGAACCGCTGTTCCCGGGTATCGATATGGAGCTTTCCGTCATCGAAAAACTGCCGCCATACCTTCCGGCCCTGTTCCGGATCGTGGCTGAAGAAATCGGCGGGAGTCAATCCTATAAAATCCTCTTCCTGCGCCTTATACTGCTCGAGCATGGCCCTGTTTATTTTGGTGATTCTCTGGTGGGAAAAGACGTAATCCAGCGCCCCATCCTTATCGATATCGTCATTCCACTCCACCGGTTCATCCAGCATCATGAAGAAAAAACCATCCAGGGACTGCCTGAAAAAGAGGTCCAGCAGCCGGCAGCTTTCCTCCAGCGCAGCCTCCGCCGCTTTCTGGGAAGAGATATCCTCCTTCATGGCCACGTAATGGGTAATGGTTCCCGCTTCATCCAGAATCGGGGAGATCAAAGCGGATTCCCAATAGAGACTGCCGTCTTTTTTCCGATTATGAAAAACGCCCTTCCAGGACTCTCCCGAGACGAGGGTATTCCAGAGGGAACGATAAAATTCCGGGCCAGCCTCTCCGGATTTCAGCATCCGGGCGTTTTTTCCCAGCACATCCTCTCGCCTGTATCCGGTGATCTCCACAAACCGGTCGTTCACATAGATAATTACCGCCTGATCATCGGTGACGACGATGGAGGCGGGATTGAACTCAACGGCTTTGGAAAGCTGGAATATTTTATCTTCATCCTTTTTTCTTTCCGTGATGTCCCGGGCGGCGGCATAAATAAGGGAATCTGAAACCGTGGAGCGCCATTCCAAAAACCGGTAAGTGCCGTCCTGGTGGCGAAACCGGTTAACAAAATTGTATACCGGGAGATTGTTCTTCAGTTCCGCAAGGGCTTCCAGCGTGGGTTTCCGATCATCGGGATGAACAAAATCCATAAACCGCAGGCCCACCAGGAAGCCCTCGGGATACCCCAGGGTTTCGTCCCATGATTTGCTGAGCTTGACGAAATTTCCATCAAGATCCGCCACACTGAAAAGATCCAGATTGACTGTAAAAAAGGTTTCCAGGTTAATAGGGTTTTGAGAATGATTCTTGTTCATATTTATACGAATCATAAGAGCTTGACCGCCGGAAATCAAGAATCAAACGTCTGGTGAACCAATAAAAACTGTTCTATAATTGATTTATGAGGAAAAGCCGCCCCCTCTTCTCCCCATTCCTCCTTTTCCCCCTGATGGGGGCACTTTTTCTTTTTTTGGCAACCGGGTGCACCGATACTCCCCCGCCGCCGCCTCAGGAAGAACTGGAACGCAAGGTCAGAACCCTTCTGGAGCTACCCACCTACGAACAAAACTACCGGGAAGTCATTTACCTGGGGGAACAGGCCAGTTTTCTCTCCATCCCCACCAGGGACCTGCGGCTTCTTTTCAGCCTTGATATTACCGTGGAAGCGGGAATTGATCTGAGAGATTCTTTCAGGATAGCGCCCCGGGGCTGGCAGCAGCTTACCATCACCCTGCCGGAACCGCGCATCCTGTCTCTGGACGCCGATGAGGGCAGCATCCGGCAGTACTTCATCAAGGAGTGGGGCCTGGGCGCCGGTTTCGGCCGGCTTGATCTTTACGATGAAATCAATGCAGTAAAAGAGAGGGTTCGCCGGGAAGCGGTGGAACGGGGCATCCTGGAAAAGGCCCGGGAAAATGCGGAAACACTGCTGCGCCAGATGTTTCTCATGGCGGGCTTCGAATCGGTCCAGTTCAGGACGGAAAGGTAAGCTTCCCCATGGCGAAAAACAACGGCAGAAAGAAGGGAAAAGCCTCGCTGAAGCAGATCCTGCGGCTCATGATCCTGGTTCTCATCCTTCTTATCCTTTTTACCGCCCTGGTCCTCTACCGTGAGTTTGGATTGACCTTCGGCCTGTACCGAAAGAACAGAGAAAGCTCCAGCCAGACCCTGGAGATCAGAAGCCGCGACCTGGAGCGGCTCTATACCGCCGAAGTGGTCTGGGACCTGGTATTTCCCCACGATTTTTTCCCCGATCCCCGGGATTGGGAAATCTACCAGGCCAAACTGAGAACACGGCACCCCCTGGATCCGGAGGAATGGGCCCTGGACCGGTTCCGCCGGCTCTGTGAAGAAACGGGATTTAAGCCCGAACCGGGGGATACAAAATTCTTCGTCCTCCGGGTTGTTGTCAAGGGGGGCTACGATTTCTCGGAAAACGGCGGCTTCACCCTTCCGGGAAACCCGAAAGCCTTGGTGAGATGGGATCATGATACCCTGGTGATAACTCCGCCGGTGGTGAAAATTCTGTCGGTACGGGTGGAAGATCCTCGGCGGGAGGAATACAAGTTCCCCGACGTGCCCCTCTCACCGGATAAGCTGCGGCTCATAACCGCCCATGTATCCCGGGCGGCGGAAGAAAAAGCCCTGCAGTGGGGACTCCTGGAAGAGGCCCGGGCTAACGGGGAGAAACTGCTGACCCGGATGTTCAACGATGCGGGTATTGATAAATTGCGGTTTGAATAGTGGAGGGAAAAAAGAATTCCTGCGGATCAGGTATTGCCCAGAATCTCTCCAACCCTTCGTGAAAACCGTTCATAAGCGGCAACAAGGAGAGGGTACCCCTCCTCCGCGGCGGCGGCATCGGAATCGCGGCCGGCCATCTCAAGGACAAACGCTTTATCCCCCAGCTCTCTGGCCTGAAGATTCCAGCTCCCTCCCTTGATGGAATGGGCCTCTTCCCGCAGCTGCTCCCAGTTTCCCTCCCTGATGGCCTGCTCAATTCTGGGGAGCTGGCCGGCCACCTTTTCCACCTGAACCGACAGAACATTCCTGACCACCTCTTCATTGCCCATGAAGGTGTCCAGCGCCTCGTCCCAGTCAAATACCAGTTTGGGATCAACCGGCTCCGCCTCCACGGGCAAAGGAGGCGGTGAGTCATCCCCCTGCGTCGTGAGAAGGTCAGAGTCGTATTCTTCCACCACTAATTCTTCGAAATCGTCAGCATTTTCAAGGGTATCAACGGCTTTAAACGGTTGAGCCCCCAACGGCTCTTCCATCTCTTCAACCTCATCGAGCTCTCCGGCTTCATCAAGCTCTTCGCCTTCTTCCAGCTCATCAAGCTCTTCCAACTCATCTATATCCTCGACCTCATCAAACTCTTCCATTTCATCAACGGCATCGGCCTCATCCAGACTTTCATCATCCTCAAGAAGCTCAACCTCTGAAACATCTTCCCCCTCCAGGTCATCGTAAAACCCCCCGATACCCTCCAGAGAGACCTCTTCCATCGTGTCATCGAGAGGTTCTTCACTTCCGGATTCTTCTGACAAAAACTCTTCCGGGGCTTCCTCGGTTCCTCCATCCCCTTCAGTCCTCCCTTCCGCCAGGATGGAATCCACCGTGGGGAGGTCAGCATCCTGGTCATCCAGATCCACCGCCTCCAGTTCTTCCAGCTCTTCCCATTCCTCATCGGAGGCATCAGAATCCCGCTTGGTCGAAGCAAGAGACGCAGGGGTAACCGCAGGAAGGTATTTCTTTAAAGCCTCAACGATGTCCTTCTTTTTAAACGGTTTGGTGAGAAAATCGCTCATCCCCGACTCAAGACACTTTTCCCGCTCCCCCTTGATGGCACTGGCGGTGACGGCGACGATGGGGGCCTTAACACCGAGCCGCCGGATCTCCGTGGAGGCCTCGTAACCGTTCATCTCCGGCATCTGAACATCCATGAAAATAACATCAAACCGGCTCTGTTTGACCGCTTCCACCGCTTCCAGCCCGTTTCCGGCCAGGTGGACCATCTGTCCCAGATTCTGGAGGATCGTCCTGAAAAGCTGCTGGTTGACTTCGTGGTCCTCCGCCACCAGAACATGGCCCGAAGCAAAATTGGTGTTTTCTTCTCCCGGGAGAATCCAGGGCTGGTCCGCCGCTTCCGTTTCTTCCGGCTTTTCCGTTGCTGATTTCAAAGCCTCGAACAGCTTATGCTTCTTGACCGGTTTATCCAGATAGGCGGAAAACCAGCGCAGCAGCTTCATCTTGGTTTCAATGGTTCCCCGGCCGGCGGGGCTCATCAGAAAAAGAGAGGTACCGCTCAGATCTTCCCGGCCCATCACCAGGCTGGCGAAGTGCCAGCCGTCCATTCCGGGCATCACAAGATCGACAAAACAGTGATGATAGGGATTGCCTTCCTTCGCCGCCGCTTCCAGACGGTCAAGTCCCTCCTGCCCGTCCTCAATGGTATCCACCCCGCAGCCCCATTCCGCCAGATAACGGGCGATGACTCCGCGGCTCACCCTGTTGTCATCGACCACCAGGACCTGATGCCCGGAGAAATGGTTTTTCATTGAGGTATAACTGCTGCCCTCGCCCCGCGGTTTCACCTTGATGGTAAACCAGAAAGTAGAGCCTTCACCCTCTACACTCTGGACACCGATCCGTCCCCCCATGAGTTCTGAAAGCCGCTTCGATATAGACAGGCCCAGGCCGGTGCCGCCGTATTTGCGGGTGGTGGAACTGTCCACCTGGGAAAATTCCCGAAACAGCTTCTGCTGTTTTTCCGCGGGGATTCCGATGCCCGTGTCGGACACCTCAAAAAAGAGAATCGTTCCCTCGGGGGTCACTTCCCGGGTGGACACCCGGACGTGAATCTGACCTTTAGAGGTAAATTTAGTGGCATTGTTCACCAGGTTGACCAGAATTTGCCGGAGCCGGACGGGATCTCCCTCCACCAGGTTGGGAACCTCGGGAGTGATCTCCAGGATGACTTCCAACCCCTTCCGGTGGGCCTCCAGGGTCACCAGATCCACGGCGTTCTCCAGAACCTCGTAGAGATCGATGGCCAGGGTCTCCAGCTTGAGCTTCCCCGCTTCAATTTTTTCGAAGTCCAGGATGTCGTTGATCAGGCTTAACAGAACATCGGCGGAAAACTGAATCTGTTCGGCGTACTCCTGCTGCTCTTCATCCAGCCTGGTTTCGGTGAGAAGTTCGGTCATCCCGATGATGGTGTGGATGGGCGTACGGATTTCATGGCTCATATTGGCCAAAAATTCCGATTTAGTCCGGGTAGCCTTTTCCGCCTCCTCCCGGGCCCGCTCTGCCTCTTCGCTGGAACGCTGCAATTTGTCCACCAGGCTTTTCTGGGCGGTGATATCTTCAAAACTGACCACAATGATCCAGGAGGTTTTTTCAGGATGAGGCATGAGATTGACATTCAGCCGGCACCAGTGAATTCCGGGGTCACTGGAGAGATACCGCACTTCCTGCTTGAAAGAAAGGGTCTCACCCTTCACAAGCTTTGCAAAGTTTTTGAGAAAAACAGCCCGGCCCTGACCATCCAGAAAGGAGACAAAATCCTCCCCCAGAAGCTCCGATTCCTGCCTTCCCAGCTGAACCTTGAAGGCCCGGTTGGTGAAACGGATCTTGCCGCTCCCCCCGAGAATCAACATCCCCAGGGAAGAGTGAATCAAAGAGCTTTGAAAAATGGCCGTTGTATCACTCACCTGATCAACTCCCGTGATAACCGATTAAAAATTCGCCCTTAAGACCTCTCCGGCCTTCCGGAGCAGCTTGTCAGGCTTGATCGGTTTAATCAAATAACTCTTGATGCCGAAGCTTATCGCCCGGGCCACCGTCTCCTGCTTGGAAAGGGCAGAGAAAACTATGACGGGAAGATCACTCCCGCTTTTCTTCAAATGCTGAAGAACTTCAAAGCCATTCATTTCCGGCATCATCAGATCAAGAAAAACAAGATCAAAATTTTCCGCCTGGTAACCCTCGACAAACTGCTTCCCGTTTTCGTAGATCTTCGCCTTCCAGCCCGCTTCGCCCACCACGGTTCTTACCAGTTCCTGGATCACAAAATCATCATCCACCACCGCCACGGAAATATCCCTCCCCCCCGCCAGGGATTCCTGCTGGAACCGGAGTTCGATGGATTCCTTCCCTTCCTTCTTGGGGTCCGACATGGTAAGAAGCTTTTCCGTGGCCTTATCGTGGGTAATCCCGTCACCCCTTAGCCCGATAAGATCATCCATGGCGTTGGCCAGATTATCGGTAACGGCGATTTTGGAAAAATCCGAGGATTTTTTCAGATGATCCTTGAGAAAATCGCTGGAAGATAGAATCTTGATATGGGACGGAGGCGATTTCGTTTTTTCCAGAACCACAGACAACAGGGCGTTCATTTTGTCCGCCTGGGGATAACCGATCTCCATGTTGCTGAACATAAGCAAAACCTTGGGATGCCTGATCTCGTACAGTTCCAGCAGCTCGATGATTTTATATCCCAAAAGTTCGATTTTCTCTCTGTTCAATCCTCGGGCCACTTCTATGAAGAGGATATCATCATTGAAGTGCGCCTCGATGATACAGGGTGTGTTATCCATCACCACCGAAACGCCCAGAACATCCGAGATGGTGGAGAGAAAAGAATCTACCTTCAGGGGCTTGCTGAAGAATTTGTTGATGCCGTATTTCGAAACCTCGAGAATTTGAGCTTTGCTGATTTTGGCGGATACCATGATCACAGGAACCTTCGCCACATTGGGATTATCCATCTTCTCACTGAGAAGCTCCTGGGAGCTCTTCCGGGTCAGAAAGTAATCCATGATGACCAGATCGGGCATCTCGTTCCGCAGCTTGATCCCGCCGTCCAGGCCATTGGCGGCCTGAATGACCTCAAAATTCTGCTCCTCGAGCTTTTTACAGAGGTATTCACGGAAAAGACTGGAGGAATCAATAACAAGTACTTTTTTCATAACCTTATCCTTACAGTTATTATCGGCCGGGAAGTCAAAAAATCAGAAATTTTTGATTTCCCCTGAACATATGCTTGTCAAAATTTATATTTAAAAGCCCTCAGCAGGTTGTGCCGGTCCATTTTGTCCTGATCCTCTTCAACTCCCCTGGGTGAAAAACCGTCCACCACTCCCAGAACACCCCGGCCCTGGGCGGTCTCGCCCACCAGAACCTGCAGGGCGTTGGCGGTGGCGGCAAAAAGATGCACCACCTCCTGACACTGCTTGATCGGTTCCAGCACAGCGATGGGCCAGGCGTTTTTCAGGATGAGAAAGAACACATGTCCCGCCGCCACATCCTCGGCGCATTTGACCGCCTGCGCCACCAGTTCGGGGCTGTTCCCCTCGGTGCGGATGAGACAGGGGCCCGAGGCCTCACAGAAAGCCAGGCCGTACTCCGCCCCGGGAACCCGGCTCGACATAATCTCCGCCAGGTCCTCCACGGTTTTGATAAAGTGGGACTGTCCCACGATGATGTTGCACCCCTCCTCCCAATGAAGGTCCACGGCGCTGATTTTCACATCCATAACATCCTCCCGTCAGCTATTCTAACATTAAAAGAAAGCCCCCCGGAGTTCAATCCGGAGGGCCCTGAATATTTATCAGCCCTTGAGCAGCAGATCCAGATCCACTTCACCCGCCGTGACGGGCATACCGATCCCCCAGTTATCCAGCACCAGGGGGTGAATCTCGCCGAAGACACCGATCCGGCGCCCCTCCACCAGAATCTCGGCGGCCCGGCCCGGGATGAACCGGGGATCCGACAGTTCTTTCACCTGGTACTCCCGGGAAACATAGAACAGCAGGGCGGAAATCTGGGAGTTCACCAGGTTGAATCCCGCCTCCGAATCGGCGGAGAGAAAGCCAAGGTAGTTCCTGGTTGTGGTTCCCGTCACCTCCGAATCATCCAGAAAGGCCACCTTGCCCACCTCGAAAATGTGGTGGGGATAAACGGCGTTCCCCGAAATCGCCTCGGACCCCAAAAGGGCGGGGAGGATGGAGGCCCGGACAAACTCGTAGTTCTCCGACATGGGATTGGCCACCTGGATAAATCCTTCGGGGGAAAGATTCATCTTTTCGATATAATCCCGGGAGGATCCCAGATAGTTGTACATCATCTCCTGAAAACCCAGGCCCACCATGATATTCCGGACCCGGCGGCCGAACTCTTCCTCTTCCGAGAGGCGGCCCACGGTATAATCCTGGGGAAGCTGGGGGGTGAAAGTCTCCAGCCCCCGGCCGATGGCCACATCCTCCACCACATCGGCGGCATGGAGAAAGTCGTTCCGGTACTCCGGCACCCTGAGAACCACCTTTTCCCCGTCCACCCGGGCTTCACAGCCCATGCGGGCCAGGGCTTTCACTATCTCGTCAGAAGAGAGAACCTCACCAAGCATCTTGTTGATGTAAGAAAGATCCGCCTCGGCGGGATCCTGAAAGTAGTAAGGGGTGGTGACTTCCCGGCCCAGGGGAGTATCATAGGGATACACCACCCGCACTGGAAGAACCGTGTGCCCCGCATCGGCCAGGTCGCAGGCTACGATGGACGCCGCCAGGGTGAGGGAGGGCAGGTCCGTACCGGTCATCTCGATGAAGAGGTTTTCATCACCCACCTCCACCGCCCCGATCCGGGCGCTGTTGATAACCGGGGGATAACTTAACACATCTCCCCGGTTGTCGGTGAGGAAGGGAAACTTGTTAAAATCCGCCACAATGGGGCCGTATTCCTGGCCCTTGGGATGCTTTTCGTTGATCTCCCTGAGGCTGAGCACATCCTCCATGCCCAGGGGCTGAAATTTTGTGGCATCGGGATCCGCCGCCCGGTACTGCACCGGGTACTCAATCAGATCGCTCCGGTAAACCCCCATGGCGATGGACCGGCGTTTTCTACCGTAGTTCCAGCACAGCTTCTCCTGGGTCTGGATCAGATCCTTCAGCATCGCCTCGTCGATGGTCTTCCCGGTCACCGCAAAGGCGGTGATGTAGGGACGGATATCCTTGAGGGCCGGATCCACCTTGACCACCCGGTCCGCCGCATCCAGGGTCTTCCCGGCACTGCTGAAAAACCCGTAGGAGGGAATGGCGCCCCCCTCGTAAATCCGGAGCTGCCGCCCCAGGCCCGTGGTGGACCAGAGGTCCGGGCGGTTCGTATCGTTCAGCTCGATTTTCAGATTCCCCGTTTCGGGATCCACATCATCCAGCTCCGCCTTGGCGGCGGTAAGAACCTCCACCAGATCCTGGTGGGAATAGCTCTTACCTGTGTATCCGTAGAAATTCTTTTCGATGACTTCAATTTTGGGCACCCTAGTTCCTCCTTCTGAGCCTGACGCTTTCGATGTCCTGGGAGAAAAGATCCCGCAGGTCGTTAAGGCCCAGATGCATCAGGGCCATCCGGTCGATTCCCAGCCCCCAGGCCAGGACCGGAACATCCACACCCATGGAACGGGTCACCTCGGGACGGAAAATTCCGCTGCCCCCCAGCTCAAACCAGCCCAGAACAGGGTGTTTGATGTGTACTTCGATGGAAGGTTCGGTGAAGGGAAAATACCCCGGTACATACCGGACCTCTTCGGCCCCCGCCACCTCTTCGGCGAACATCTTCAAAAGGCCGAGCAGGGTCTTAAGGTTCACATCCTCCCCCAGCATGATCCCTTCGGTCTGGTAGAAATCCGCCCCGTGGGTGGCATCCACCTGGTCGTAGCGGAAACAGCGGGCAATACCGAAGTACTTTCCCGGAACCTTGGCCTGGGGAAGCTGCTTGGCCGAAAGAACCGTCCCCTGACTGCGCAGGATGAGCCGCCGGGTAAAATCCCGGTCAAACTGATAGCCCCAGCCGCGGCTCCCGGTATCACCGCCGTTCTCGTGGGCGGCGGCCACATTATCCAGCCAGGGCTGCTCAATCTCTTTGGCATGGCTGGGGTTTTTCACATAGTAAACATCGTGGATGTCCCGGGCCGAGTGGAACTGGGGCATGAAGAGGGCGTCACCGTTCCAGAACTCCGTCTCCACCAGGGGCCCGTCAAACTCCTCGAAGCCCAGGCTGCAGAGCTTGTCCTTGCCCCACTGGAGGAATTCGGCGTAAGGGTTCCGCCGGCCCAGGAGGACCCGGCTGGCGGGGGCGTTGATGTTATATTCCCGCAGGGCCTTTCCTTTCCAGGCCCCCGAAGAAATCATCTCCGGGGTCAGGGCGCCGATCTCTTCCCCTGTAACCCCCTGGGCCTCCAGGAACTTCTTCACCTCTGCCCCGGCGGGGGTGAGGGTGTAAACCACATCCTCCCTCTCGGCGGTCTTGAAACAGGAGGCGGCGGCGCCGCGCTTCTTGCTTATCCCCCCCATGGCGGCCTGTTCGGCATCGGAAAGGGCGGATTCCTCGAGAATCTCCCCCTTCACCCCCCGGGCCAGCAAGGCCCGGACCGTCTTCATCCGGTCCGATGGATCGGCGGATTTCACCGAGACATTCTTGTCTCCGTCCATCTCCAGAAGACCCTCTTTGGACATCTGGCCGAAGGCGCTTCCCACATCCTTGTTTTCCAGCCCCAGGGCGGCGGCGATTTCCGGCATCTTCGCAGCCCCTTTCTCTTTAAGAAAACCGATGATCCGCTCCTCCGCGGTGCCCTCCTGCTCCTGATTCCGTCCGAAATCGGTGATTTCAAAGACGGTCCGGACGGTCCGGGAGGTTTCCGTGATAAGCCCCTTGGCGCTGAGCCAGCTAAAAGCCTGGTTGCACTGCCCCAGCTTAAAGGACAGCCGTTCCATCATCCCCGCAGGTGTCAACTCTTCACCGGAAGAGACACCCCGGAGCATTTTGATTTCCAGGGGATGCAGGCTTTTTACATCAATGTCCATCTATAACTCCTGTGGTTCGTATTATTTATGAAAATTACGTATGGTGGTACTATATTATAGTTATGGAAAAAGATCACCTCCCCAGCTTTGCGGGCTTGAAATTTCTGGTGCTGATTTTGGTTGTGGCCCTGGCCGGTTGTTCCAGGGATTCGGGTCTCCCCGACCCGGATATTATCCAGTCCACCGTGGAATCCGGGAACCAGGTCTACCGCCTGGAAACCACAGGGCTTACCGAATTCAGTTATACCATCAACCTGGGAACTGCCCCCCGGGATCTCTACTACGTCATCACCAATCCGGGAACCGCCTCCTCAGGGGTACCCCTTCCGGTGGTGGAGACCGTCCAGGGAGGGGTGTCGGGCAGTGTGCGGAGTGTGAATCCGGATGCGGCCATGCCGGAGAGAACAGCCGGAGCAGAGGGTCTTACCGGGCCGGGAAGGGCGTTGAGGGACCGGGTGGGGGTGGAAGAGGAGTTAGTTCCCCTGGACCCTGTAGGGAGCCGGGAAATTTCAATAGTGTCCCGCGGTACTAACACCCTGGACACAATCGACGACACCGCCAGGGATGGAGGAACCATACCGCCATTCAACGCCGGAGAAGACGGTCTGATTGATGCTACCTGCCGGGCGGTAATACCGGGAGTAGAAACAGCCTTCGGGACGAAAAACCTCAGCATCTGGGTGGCGGATGACTGCTGGCAAGGTGCAGATATTAAATCTTTTGAAATAACAGAACCCATGGTGACTGCTATGGCAAACGCCTTTCTCAGAACAGGGGCAGATAACGACATCTATGACTGGATTACCGGCATCTTCGGGGAAGAATGGGGGGCTCATTCCAACTCCTATTTAATTCCCGATAACGACGAGATAACCATCCTTCTCTACGATATCAGCCACGATAATGATCCGCGGATTGACGAAGATAAATCCCCCCCTAACAATAAACAGGATTGGTATATTGCTGGTTTTTTTACTCCCAAAGACAACTACCGAGCGGAGGTAATACCCGGTTCAAATGAAAGAATCATGTTTTATATCGATGCCGTTGCTTTCGCCCTTACTGATGGGGGACCCTGGGCAATAACTGACTCTTATCCACAGGATCAGATTTCTACCCTGTCCCACGAGTTCCAGCACATGATCATGTACTATCAGAAGGCTGTTCTTCTCTCAAAAAACATCAATAGCGACGAATTCACCTGGCTCAACGAAATGAGCAGCCTCATGGCAGAGGACTTTGTTTCTGATAAATTAGGAATTCCGGGACCCCGGGGTGTGGATCCCGCCGATGGGACAGGCATCGATGTGCTGACCAATGGAGGAAGGCTCGCCGCATTTAACAGCTCCCCCGATGAATCCCTTACGAAATGGGGTGTTGGGCCTGCGGAAGATGAGTCAATTTTACGCGACTATGCCGCCGCTTACAGTTTTGGCGCATTTTTAGGCCGTAATTATGGAGGCGCTTCCCTGTTCCAGAAAATAGTTCAGTCGCCATACACCAGTGAAAACGCGGTAATTAATGCCATTCATGAAACCACAGGTAAAACAGTTACTTTTCCCCAGCTGCTCCAGGACTGGGGTGCGGCGGTGCTTTTATCTGATTACACAGGAGGCGCCGCCGTGGAAGCCGGGAGACAGTACAACAGGGGCTCCTGGTTCACGGAAAATGGCTATTCCCTGGGATCCATTGATCTGTACAACTACGTTCCCACCCCTTATTATTACTTACCCAACAGTATAAGCTCCGGTATCATGGAGTGGTACGGATACCAAACACACCAGCCCACCTCCAACATCTACGTCCTGGCCGCCTCCGGCGCCACCGGCATTGTCCAGCACAATTTTACCGTGGGCGACGGAGTCAAGGTCACCGCCGTAGTAAAGGACGCCTCGCCATGACCCGGCAGGCCCGTCTCCGCCCCTGGCTGCTGCTGTTCCTTCTCCTCACAACCCTTCCCGCCCTCGCCGCCCTGGGCGCCCGGGAAGACAGACCCGGCAGATTCACCGGAGTTGCGGCGGTCAAGGGAAGCGAACCCTTTACCCGAATCGTTCTGGTGACAGATAACGGGGATCTGGCCCTCACCGGCCCCCTGGCGGAAAAGATCCGGCAGAACTTCCAGGGCCACCGGGTAACGGTGAAAGGTACAATCGAAAAGGCAGCCCTGGGCCCCGGATTCCCGGCGGAGCTTTATGTTTGGGAAATCATCAAAACCGATCCCTGAAGATTCAGGACGACTCCTTTAACTAAAACCATGAAAACATGAAGACGGGTAAGAAGATGAAGAAAGACGAAAAATACGCCCTGGTTCTGGCCGGAGGAGGCGCCAAGGGCTGCTACCAGCTGGGAGCCTGGCGGGCCCTGCGAGAATACGGCATCACCTTCAACGCCATATCCGGCGCCTCCGTGGGAACCCTGAACGGCGCCATCATCGCCCAGGATGAGCCGGAGGTGGCGGAAGAGATCTGGAAAACCATCAACCTGGACCAGATCGTGGACATCCCTCCGGAATTCATTCAGAACGGCCGGCTGAAACTTAACAAAAACACCCTGAGCCGCCTAGGCGAGCTCACCTCGGCCTGGCGGGGGGGATTGGGCCTGGATTCCACCCCCCTTCGGCAGATGATCACGAAATATCTGAAGGAAGAGAAGATCCGTCAGTCCGGTATCGATCTCGGGGTAGCCACGGTGAACGTCACCGACCTGAAGCCCCTGGAGATCTTCCTGGACCAGATGGCCCCGGGAAAACTGGGCGATTACCTCATGGCCAGCGCCTCCCTCCCGCTGTTCAAAAATGCCGAAATAGATGGAAAGAAATATCTCGACGGCGCCCTGCATGACAACGTCCCTTTCGGGATGCTCAAAGCCCGGGGCTACCGCAGGTTCATCGTCATCGACATTTCCGGTGTAGGGATCAATCGCCGCCCCGACATCACCGGCACCTCCACCACCTACATTAAAAACAGTATCGACATGGGAGGGGTCCTGGATTTCAACCCCCTCTTCATTAAACGGTTTACCGAACTGGGGTACCTCGACACCAAGCGGGTCTGGGGCGACTATCACGGTCTCCGGTACTATCTGATTCCCGATCCGGAATTGTCAAAAAAGCTCCATCACACGGGACTGAGGATTCTGGAAGAGGCGGGGGTACCGGCCTCGGAACTGACCAGCCGCCTCCCCCGGGATTACACCCTCTGGAAAGACCCGATGACGGCCATGGCGGAATGTACCGCCACGGTTCTGGGGATAGACAGGATTCAGGAGTACACTTTCAGGGATTACCTGACGGCCATCAAAGAGAAGCGCCGGCTTCCCCTGGAGAATTACCCCCCGGCGGAAGGAGACTTCTACCGTTCCCAGTTCGGCAAGAGTCGGGCGGATCTTCTCAAAGGGGCCGCGTATCTGAAAGACCTGGAAAGGCCTCTCCCCGGGGGGACCCTCTTCAAACGAACCCACCCGGAACTGCCCTCGGCCCGGCTGTTCCTGCGAATTCTGGAAGAAGCGGGGATTTGAGGGACTTCCACCCTTTAAAATATCCCCACACGAACGGACAGCCCTGTTAAAATAGTACACGAAGCTTAACATCCATGCAAATCTTAAGCCATAGTATAGATATGCATGGATGTGTTCCCCGAAGGCTGAAAGCCAAGATACAAAAAGATTTACTTCTCTTCCCGGCTGTCGCGATTTTAGGACCCAGACAGTGCGGCAAGTCGGTTCTGGCAAAAATAATTATGGAGCAATACCCCGACTCCGTCTGGCTGGATCTTGAAAACCCCAGAGATCGGGCGCGCCTGGCGGATCCTCTCCTCTACCTCGAACTGAATGCAGAGCACCTGGTTTGCATAGATGAAATACAGCTCCTGCCGGAATTGTTTCCAGTTCTCCGGGGGGAAATTGACCGTGATCGGCGGCCGGGACGTTTTCTTTTGTTGGGGTCTGCCTCCCGGGATCTGGTGAACCGAAGCTCCGAGAGTCTGGCAGGGAGGATAGGTTACCAGGAAATGACACCCTTTCTGCCCACAGAATATCTGGCAGGAAGCCCGCCCTCACTTCTGGAATCGCTTTCCCGTGGCGGATTTCCAGAATCAGTCATGGCATCAAGCCAGGAATTAAGTTTCCGCTGGCGGGAAGCCTACCTGCGCAGTGTCATGGAGCGGGACCTGGCCATGCTTGGTTCCCGGATACCCTCGGTGGCTTTGGAGCGTTTTCTGAGGATGTGCTCCCACCTGCAGGGACAACTGCTCAATTCAGCCAAACTGGGCGCATCCCTCGACCTGACGGGACCAGCCGTCCGGGCGCGTCTGGATTTTCTGGAGGAAGCGCTGTTCCTGCGGCTTTTACCACCCTGGGAAGGGAACCTGAAAAAACGCTTAATCAAGTCTCCCAAAATTTATTTTAGGGATACCGGTCTCTGCCATACCTTGCTGGGTATAGAGTCTCTTGATGCCCTGATGGCCCATCCTGTCTGGGGCGCCTCCTGGGAAGCCTATTGTGTGGAAGCTTTATGCTCATCTTTGGCCGATTGGAAAAGCTTTTTCTACCGAACCTCCAACGGCGCAGAGTTGGATCTTGTGCTGGAAAGAGGTTCCCGCCGGCTGGCCTTTGATTTTAAAGCCAGCACCGCCCCCACCTTGAGCAAAGGGATATATTCGGCCCTTGCCGATCTTGAACCGGAGCATTGCCATGTGGTCAGCCTGGTTGAAGGATCTTATCCCCTGGCAAAAAATATCACGGCCTGCGGTCTTCTGGATTGCCTTAAAATTGTGGATGATGCGGAGATTTGACGACTTAAGATGCCCTCTTCCTGTATCGGCCTATTCATCTAATCTTATGAGGAAATTTTCATTGGTTAACCAATCTCTACCACGGCGATCATTTTATATTGGAAAAAATTGATAAGATAAACCTTGAAGCTATGGAGTGTCAGGAATACGTTTCTTTTTCGAGATGGTTCGTGAAGACAGGGACAATCGATGAGAATCGTCCTTGATGCCAGTGCCGCAGTGGAAATTGCCCGAAGAAATTCTGCGAAACTGCTCACCTGTGATAACAAGCCGAATGAAACAGCATCCCGTGAAATATTGAGCTGACCCTCCACAGCCCCCCTAAACTCCCGCCACCGCCGGCTCCGCCGGCAGCGCCTTTCCGGGCAGATCAGACTTAAGAAGAACCAGAAGCAGCACGGTACTCAGCACCAGGGGAACCGTGAAGATCATCACCGCCGGCTTGAATCCGGCGTTATCGATGAGCAGCCCGAACAGGGCAGGGCTCAGGGAAGAGGTGATGGTCATCACCCCCATGAGGATGCCAAAAACCTCCCCCTTCCCCAGGTGTTTTCCCAGCCGGGACATGAGCAGATTCTGGTTGATGATGCAGCTTGAACCGAACCCGCCGAAGAGGGCCACCACCACCGGGTAGAGCAGGTGGGGCAGGTTCAGGGTCAGGGAGAGGACCGAGGGCACCAGAAAAACCGTGGCCGTCAGAAGGATCCGGAAGGAGTTGATCCGGTCGGAAATTTTACCCACCACAAGAGATCCTGCTATCCCCCCGGCGAAAAAGAAGGCGGTGGCATAGGAGGCGCTGCCGGGGGCGAACCCGAAGAAGCTGACAAAGATGGTGGGAAGAAAGTTCAGCACCGCCGTGACGCTCATCACCCGAAGAATGACGCTGAGGAGAAACAGGACAAACCGGACCAGGTCGCTCCGGGAGGGTTTCTCCACTGGTTTAGCGGCGGAGCTTTCGGCTTTTTCCGTTTCCGGAATCACCCGGGTAAACCGGTAGGTAAGGCCCATGGCGAGGCCGGGCAGAGCGGTGATGATGAGAACCCCCCGGACGCCGATCCGCTGGAGGAGAAATCCGTTTATCAGGAACATCAGCAGGATTGCCGTGGTCCCGAAGACTTCGTAGATCCCCATGACCCGGCCTTTTCTTTCAGGGTAGCTTTCATCGATCACGGCGTACATCACGGGGTGGAAGGTGCTGACCCCCACGGCGGTGATGGACATAAGCAGCAGAAAGGCAGCCAGGGAGGGAGCAAATCCGGCGGTGATGAGTCCGGCAGAGGCCAGGAGAAAACCATAACTAAGGATGGTCCGCCGGGAAAACCGGTCGGAGAGTTTCCCCATGATGAAGGAAAACAGCGCCGTCACCGCCAGATAGACGGTAAGAATCCCGCCGGCCTGAGTATAGGAAAGGTCGTAGCGGATCAGCAGAGTGGGAAGAACCAGGGGAAGGATGAACCAGAACAGGTCGTTGGCGCTGTGGCCCAGCAGTTTTGATCTCATCTGCCTTATATATCCTATTACACGGCCTTTGTCGATACGGGGGAATCACCCCCGCTTTCCGCTCCGGTACCGCGCCAGTTCCTCCAGAAAATTGGGGGTGAACCGTCCCTTAGGGGCGGCATCGATCTCCTCCAGCTTCCAAAACCGCCCCTCTTCTATCTCCTGAGGACAGGTTTTGACTGGACCATCCCAGAGACAGGCGTAGGAGGTGACGTATTCGGTTTCGTAATCGTTGCCGTGACGATATTTGTACAGATATTCCAGCTTGACCACCCGGACCCCCAGTTCTTCTTCCATTTCCCGGCGGGCGGCGGTCTCGTAGTCTTCCCCGGCATCGAGATGCCCCCCCACGGAGGTATCCCACTTGCCGGGCTGAACATCCTTAAGACAGCTTCGTTTCTGCAGGAAAAGCTCTCCCCGGGAGTTGAACAGGAGCACGTGAGCCACCCGGTGAATTTTTCGGGGATCGCCGTGGATTTCCGCCCGGCTTGCTTTTCCTATGACCCGGTCTTCCTGATCCACAATATCGAGATACTCAGTCCGGGACGGCATTATTTATCCTCCCGGTCCAGGGCCAGAAAATCTTCCCTGACCGGGCAGAAGGCATCCAGAACCCGGGTCGGTTTCAGGGCCTTTCCTGAGTGGGAAACCCCGGGAGGGCACACCACAGTCGAACCCGGAACCAGAATATGAATTTCTCCCCCCAGAGTAAATTCCAGTTCTCCCTCCAGGAGATTGACAACCTGCTCATGGGGATGGGAGTGCTCCTTCAGCACCGCCCCTTCTTCGAAGGTCCAGTACGCCAGGGTCATGGAATCGGCATGGACAAACCTTACCTCCCCGCCGGGCATCATCTGGTGAACGGGAAGATCGGATAGCTGGTTCATATTTCGCTTTTGACTCATGGTATTTTTCTCCTTATCTTGTTCTCATCTGCAGCGGGATTACCGCATCCTGCCGGAAGGCCCCATTTTAGGGGAGATATCCTCCGAAGACAAGGAGACAGAACGCCCGTGACTGAAACAAACTGGATCAAGGCCGCCGAAGAGAGGCGGAGCATAAGAACCTACCGGCCGGAACCGCTTTCAGAGGAGGAAACCCGCCTGGTCGAGCAAATACTTGAGGAAGCCCCGGCGGGACCCTTCGGGCAGACGCCGCGGCTGGCCCTTCTTCCCTCATCCACGGGATTCCTGGACTCGGGAAAACTGGGAACCTACGGGTTCATCCGGAACGCCCCGGCTTTCATCGCCGGATCGGTAAGGCAGGAACAGGGGAGTTATATCGATTTTGGTTATTCCCTGGAAAAAATCATCCTGGTTTTGACGGCTCTGGGATGGGGTACCTGCTGGCTGGGGGGCACCTTTCAGCGTTCCCAGTTTGCCGAGCTTCTCGGGCTGAAGGAGAAAGAAGTGATTCCCGCCGTGACCCCCCTGGGCCGGGGAGCCGAAACGATCCCGCCCCGGGACAGGGCTATCAAAATGTTAACCGGAGCGGCACAGAGAAAGCCCAGGCGGGAGCTGTTTTTTGATTTTGCCGGGGGAAAACCACTGCCCAACCCCATGGAGGAGCCCTGGGAAGGGGGATTCCATTCGGTCCACCGGGCTCCTTCGGGGGTGAACCGGCAGCCCTGGCGGCTTCTGAAACAGGATGACCGGGTTTATTTTTTCCAGGCCCGGGGGATCATGACCGCCCCGGCGGGAGAAACCTATACCCTGGAAGAAATCGATATGGGCATCGCCATGGCCCACTGGGAAACGGCCCTTGAGTCTCAGGGCGTCCTGGGCGGGTGGGAAGCAGAACCTCCCGGAAAAGCCCCGGAACCTCCCGATTCCCGGTGGCGCTATCTTCTTACCTGGAGCCGTTCTTCAGGATGATCTAAAAAGTATTGATTTATCAGGGTTTCCACGGCGGCCAGATCCGGAGCGTTCTGCATGGCGTACCGAAGGGTGTGGCCGAACCGGAGATTTTCGGTGTAGTAGAAGAAAAACCGCCGGGCCCGGGACAGCCAGAATTCCCGGGGTTGATGGATCACCAGGAGTTCCAGAAACCGGCGGGCCCCCTGATGCAGGTCAACTTCCAGGGAAAAATCGGGAGTTTCCCGGCACCCCCTCAGAAGGGCCGCCAGCCACGGACGGACGATGGCGCCCCGGCCCAGCATGACCCCTGCCGGCCGGGCCAGGTCTACCCGGTAATTGTAGGTGGAAAGGTCGTGGATATCACCGCTGCCCAGAACGGGAAGGGGAAGCTCTCGGGCCAGCAGGGCCACATGTTCCCAGCGCCCGGGCCGGTTCCGGCCGTCCTTGCGGATCCGGGGGTTCAGGGTGATAAAATCCACCCCCGCTCCGGCAAGGCGCCGGCAAAAAGCCAGCAGCCCCTGGGGGTCTTCCTTCTCTCCCAGCCGCATCTTCACCGACAGGGTCTGTTCCGGGAGCCGGGGCCGCAGGGCCTCTATCAGCCGGAGGGTTCCATCCTGATCCTTCATCAGCTCCACCCCCCAGCCCCGCTTCCGGATCGGCGGGGCGCTGCAGCCCATGTTGATGTCAAACCCCGCCACCGGGAAAGACTTGAGCTTTTCCAGGGCCTGGACAAATCGGTCCCCCTGGTTTCCCACCAGCTGGATCACCGTCTTTTCAGGGCGGGGAGAAAAATCAAGGTAGTAGTTTTCATAGGGGGAAGCGTTCATCAGGGCTGCCACCGAAATCATTTCGGTGAAGTAGAGATCCCATCCGCCGTAGTCTTCCGCCAGCCGGCGGAAGGCGGCGTGGGTGAGCTCCGCCATGGGAGCCAAAACAAGGGCGTCTTTCGGAAAAGACGCCCTCTTAACGGTGGTATTACCGGCGGTCATAAAACCGCTGATCCCATTCCTTTTCTTTCCGGGCCTTCCGTTCCCGGTAATTCCGTGGGCCGCTGTCATCCCGGTCATCACCGCCCCGGTGGCGATCATCGTCCCGGGGTTCCACGGGCAGGAAGAAAGCCAGCCCCAGATAGATGACCAGCACCGGGAAAACCCCGGTGGCCATGAAGATGATGAAGGTCACAAGCCTCACCATTCCCACGGGCAGCTCTTTCCAGTCCGCCAACCCCTGGCAGACCCCGAATATCATTCCGTATCTGGATCTGTACAACTTTCTCTGACTGTACGCACTCATGTTTCCCCATCCTTTCTGCCAGTATCCGGCGGAATTCACTTGCTCTCAGCCTTGGCAGAGCCGCCGTTCATTTTCTTTTTCAGAGCCTGCAGCTCTTCTTCGACCTCGGTGGAGTTTTCCATTTTCTGGAACTCCCACTCCGAATCGCTGGTTCGGGACGAACCGGCCAGATCGGCCTCGGCTTCCATCCGGTTGATCCGGGTTTCCATCTCATCGAACCGGCGCATGGACTCGCTGCCCGTGGCGTGGTAGAGGGTTTCCTTGGCCCGTTTCTTCTCCTGGGCGTGGATTCCCCGCTGAACCAACAGCCGGTGTTTCTGGCTTACCTGCTCCAGCTTCTCTTCCAGCTGGGTGATGTTCAGCTTGCACTCGGCAATGATGCCGTTCAGATGCTGGGCTTCTTTTTCCAGATACTCCAGGTCGCTGACGCAGGTCTTCTTCTCCATCAGAGCTTCCCGGGCCAGATCATCCCTTCCGGATTCTACCGCCAGTTTAGCCCTTCCTTCCCATCGAATCAACATCTCTTTCAGGTTGGCCCGTTCCCGGTCCAGGGCCCCCAGGGACGCCATCTTTTCGGCGCAGGACGACTTGAGCTCCACCATGGTGTCCTCCATCTCCTGCATCATCAGCCGGATCATCTTCTCGGGGTCTTCGGCCTTATCGAGAAGGGAGTTTATGTTCGCTCCCACGATGTCCTTGAATCTTGTAAAAACACCCATACTGTTCCTCCTGTAATCATGTTTACAGCATATATACAGCAGGTTGCGTGCCAAAATTACGAGTTCATGTTTAAAACAGCCTCTTTTTTTATCTCAACAGCGCTGTTTCCCCTTTTTTTCCTTTTTCCTGCACGGCGAAGGGAAGAAAGCAGTTTACACACCCCGAATTTTTCCGAAATTTCAGAAGCGCGGCGAAATTAATGGCGCAAATCCCATTTGTGTTGGGAAATTTACCGTTCAAATTTGTAATAACCCTCGATTCATGATAATATATCCTTATGGCACAGACAAGAAACCACGAAGATGCTTTAGGCCAGGCTCCGGCCTTTCTCGAATTCCAGCAGTCCCTGCGGATGGCCGCCAAGATCGACCGCCCCGTGATCATCATCGGGGAACGCGGTTCGGGAAAGGAACTGGCCGCAGGCCGGCTCCACTACCTTTCAAACCGGTGGCAGGGCCCTCTGATAACCCTGAACTGTGCCTCCCTGACCCCGTCCCTGATAGAAACCGAACTCTTCGGCCATGAAGCGGGTTCTTTTACAGGAGCCACCCGGCGGAGGAAAGGCCGGTTTGAGGAAGCCCATGGAGGAACCCTTTTCCTGGATGAAATCGGGCTGATTCCCCGGGAAGTACAGGAAAAGATCCTGAGGGTCGTTGAATACGGCTCCTTTGAACGGGTAGGCGGATCAGAGCCCATCGAAGTGGATGTACGAATCATCGGAGCAACCAACGCCGACCTTCCCGCCCTCAGCCGGGAAGGCCGTTTCAAGGAAGACCTGCTGGACAGGCTATCCTTTGAAGTGCTCTTTCTGCCGCCCCTGCGGTACCGGCGGGAAGACATTCCCCTGCTGGTCCATCACTTCGCCGGCAGAATGGCCCGGGAAGCCGGCCTCCCGGGAGAGGCGGATTTTACTCCGGAGGTCATGGAGACCCTCCTTTCCCACCCCTGGCCGGGAAACATCCGGGAGCTGAAAAACACGGTGGAGCGGGCGGTCTACCGCAGCGGCGGCGGACTCATTGAATCGGTGGTCCTGGACCCTTTTCAAAACCCCTACGATCCCCGTTCGGCGGCAAAGCCCCCCCTGTCTCCCCTGCCCGGCCCCCCCGCCGAGCCTTCGGAACCTCCCGAGCCATACCGGGAGGCTCTTCCTCCTTCTCCTGCAAAACCCTGTATTGACCAACCCCCGACGCCGGACAAGCTGGAAGGTTTCACCGAAGCCCGGGCCCGACTGGAAAAAATCTATGTGGAGGAAGCCCTGCGGATATGCGGGGGAAATAAAAAAGCCGCCGCCCAGAGGCTGCGGCTCAGTTACGACCAGTTCCGGGGTCTCTGCCGGAGGCTGGAACAGGAAGAATCGGCGTCTTAGATCGCCTCACCCACCGGACCGGCGGGTCGGTTGCGGATGATCAGGGGCTGTACCGCCCCCTCTCCGAAGAGGCTGTTCATCCCCGCTTCGAACCGGCTTGAGGCGTCCATCGGAACCAGGGCAAGGATGGTACCGGCAAACCCCCCGCCATGGACTCTTACCGCTCCCCGCCCTTCCAGAAGAGCCTCCGCTGCCGCCAGACCCACCGCCATTTCCTGAGTCTGAGGGGTTTCCGCCACGAAAACATTCTGCAGATACTGAAAGGACGAACGCCCCGACCGGTTCACCAGATCGAGAAACCGGGAAAAATCATCATGTTCCAGGGCGGCAAGCTGCTCTTCAACCCGCCGGTTCTCCTGGATGAAGTGATACGCCCGCAGGAACGCCCGATCCCCCGCGGCTTTCCGTACCTCTCCGGCCCGCCGGTGGAGCTCTTCCAGGGTCACATCCCGCAGAACCTGACGGCCCAAAACCGCCGCCGCCGCCTTCATCTCCCGGGGAATATCGGCGTAATGGCCGGAGAGATCGGCGTGATCACCCCGGGTATTAACCACCATCAGCTGATACCCCAGAGAATCAAACCGAATCTGAAGGCGTTCCAGCCGGGGCCTTTCCGGGTCGGCAAAATCGATGGCCACCAGTCCCGCATGGGCGCAGGCCATCTGGTCCATCAGGCCGCAGGGCTTTCCATAAAAAACATTTTCTGCAAACTGGGCTGTCTGGGCTATTTCGGTCAGGTCCACGGCGCCTCCGTTGTAGAGGCCGCTGAGGATGGTCCCCAGCAAGACTTCAAAGGAAGCGGAGGAAGAGAGCCCGGACCCCCGGAGCACCCGGCTGGTCATCACGGCCTTGAACCCGTCCACCCGGTATCCCCGGTCGACGAAGCCCCTGACCACCCCCCGGACCACCGCCGGGGCGGTTTCCCTCTCCTCCGGGACGGGGTCCAGCCGGGACAGATCGATCTTCATCTCCGGATACCCTTCGGAACGGATGGAAATGTAAGGGTCCTCCACGGGAGCTGCCGCCGCCAGGGTATCCAGGTCGATTCCCGCGGCTAAAACCCGGCCATGATTGTGATCCGTATGATTTCCCCCTATTTCCGTCCGCCCCGGGGCGCTGAAAAAGGCTGCCGTTTTCTCCTGATAAATCGTTTCAAAATGCTTCGCCAGGGCGATGTAACGTTCCCGCTGCCCTTCGGCGGTTCCATACAGATCAACCAGGGACGGGTCCCACCGGCCCGATTCTATCTCCTTAATCACTGCCGCTATTTCTTTCATATACCTGTTTCCTGTCTTGGGGTTGAGGGGGGTCCCGCCCCCCGGGTTTTATCGATACCGGTCCTGCCGGTTTAGTTCAGCAGTTCGTCCAGGATGGTCCCGGCGTAAACCAAGGAAGGACAGACCCGGAAAATATGTTCATAGAAATCGGGTTGGGGCATGATGAGATCCGGTACCATCACCGCCCGCATTCCCGCCGCCGAAGCGGCGCGGATCCCCGCGGGGGAATCCTCAAAAACCAGACACTCCCGGGGATCAAGACCCAGACCCCCGGCGGCCTTCAGGAAAATCTCAGGATCGGGCTTGCTTTTTGTCACCTCGTCACCGCAGGAGAAATACCGGAAGTAACTGGAAAGACCCGAACCCGAGAGAAGCTGCAAAACCCCTTCCCGGTGGGTGGAGCTGGCCACACCCAGAGGCAGGCCGCGATTTCTCAGGGTCTCCAGCAGGGGGACCGCCCCGGCCTTGACCTTGACCCCCTCCTCGGAAAAAAACCGGAAGACCTTTTCGTGAACCCCGTGCGCCCACCGTTCCACGTCCATTTTCCCTCCCGTGGCCTCCCGAACGATGGCAGAGGTCCCGGTGTGGGGAATTCCTATGCAGCGGTGAAACACCTCCTCTTCCAGGGGAAAGCCCATTTCCGCCGCCACTTCCCGGGAAAAAGAAAGATAAGTACCTTCCGTATCAAGAAGAAGTCCGTCCATGTCAAAAATTACGCCATTTATCACAGGTATTGCTCCAGTCACCGGAGAATTCTCACTATTCCGGTAACAGTTTTACACCATTTCCGGGTTTAGTAAATAGGAGGAATGATAAAACCCATCTGTGTGTTTCATCATTCTGGAGAAGAAAAGCGTCGCTTTCCTTCTCCTCAATCTCACCATCCATGGCTCGCGGCTGACGCCGTGTTTTATAAGAGGAAAGAATGCGCATGACGGATTTCTTTTTCAGCGGACTCTTCTGGGGTCTGCTTATCATCTTTTTCGGACTCACTCTGGTTATCAAGACGGTTTTCCACATCGACCTTCATTTAGGCCGAATCTTCTTCGCCGTGGTTCTCATCCTCTGGGGAATAACCATGCTCACCGGCCGCCATCCCTTCGGAAGTCCCGTCATCCGGGAGAACGGCGAAGTCACCTCTGTGTTCAGCGACCGCCAGTTTCGGCAGGGGGAAATCGAGAGAAAGTACAACGTCATTTTCGGCCGGGAGGTGATTGACCTGCGCCTCTGGGATCCGGAGGTTGATCCCCTGAACATCGAAGTAAATGTGATTTTCGGCTCCGCCGATGTCAGGCTGCCGGAGAACAAAACAACCTCGATCAAAGGAACGGCCATCTTCGGGGCCGCCCAGTTTCCCGATGGGCAGGTGGCCGCCTTCGGAGAACGAAATTTTCGCACCGGAGGAACCGACCCGGGAACCGCCCTCTACGTGGAGGCCAATGCGGTTTTTGGAAATCTGGCGGTTTTTAAGTAAACCGGGCTCACCGGCAAATCTTTCTATAACCTTTCCTCAGAGGACAGAAGGATGTCGGCGGGCGGTACAGCTTCGGCCCCGGGAGCACTTCCCTCCCGGTGTCGCCTCCGTCCCGGGAATACCACCAGGTAGGTCCCTGTAAGAATCACCGCCATTCCAAGGATGGTGGAACCATCGATGATTTCCTTCAGGAAAAGGTTCCCCCAGAAAACCCCGAAGACAGGGATGAGAAAAGTCACCGAAAGGGCCCGGGTGGGGCCTTCCTGGGCGATAAGCCGGAAATAAATCACATAGGCAAGACCGCTGCAGAGGGCTCCGAAGGCGAGAACCAGAAGCACCGTTCCCCCCGTCACCGGGCCGGGGACAGGAAAGGCCAGGGAAACGGGGAAGATAACCGCTCCTGCGGCCATCTGGGTCACCCCGGCCATCACAATGGGATTTATGTTCAACCCCTTTCTTTTAATGGCCACCCCGGAGAGGGCGTAGAAATTGGTGGCTCCCACCCCCGCCAGGACCGCCAAGAGACTCCAGGGATTCAGGAGAAACGATCCCCCCGCACTGATCACCGCCACCCCGGTTACCCCCAGAACCAGACCGGCTCCTTTGCGGAAGGTAAAAGCCTCTCCCAGCCAGAGGGCCGCATAAACCGCTGTAAAAACCGGGGTAAGGGAATTAGTGATGGCGGAAACCGAACCGGGAATGTGAAGGGCCGCAAAGGAGTAGAGGAGAAAGGGAATCCCCGAGTTGAATATCCCCAGAACCAGAAGAAACCCCAGGGGCAACCGCCTTCTGTCCCTGACCAGGATCCCCCAGACAAAGGGCAGCAGCACCGCCCCGCCCACCAAAAGCCGCAGATCCGCCGTGAGAACCGGGCCCAACACGGGTGCCAGGATCCGGGTAAAAATGAAAGACCCGCCCCAGATTACGGAAAGAACCAAAAGAAGAAGAAAATTGACCGGTTTCATGACGCCATGATAAGTCTTTTCGAGACCCTTTGAACAGGGGAAAGCAGGGGGGAGTTATTTTTTAATTCTTCCGGAACATCCTATTTGTCGGCCTCCAGGATCGACAGAATCTGATCGATTTTGGCCTCCACCCCCCCCATGCCGGTGGCAAAACGTTTGACGAAAGCCTGAACCTCCTGCTCATCCCGGGGGGTGAGGAGCTGGGCCACCTCGATCCCGAGCTGTTCACCAATGCGATGGAGCGATTTGAGGCTGGGAACCTTCATGCCCGTCTCGATGGCGGCGATGTAGGAGGTGCTGAGCTTGCAGTACTCGGCCAGCTGTTCCTGGGTGAACCCCTTCAGGTTCCGGTAATACCTGATATTGTCTTTTAAAATAGTCTTTAATGTATCCATTTGCATTCAATGATAGAACTATTTTGTGTAAACAAAATAATCTCCCAAGAGAATTATCACTACTATAGGTGTAGAGAATCAAGGAAAAGCAGGGAATTTATTTCCTATCCCCACTATTGTGCATACCGAAGCGAAGAAAATCGACGATTCCCCGGACCACCCGCTCCGGATCCTCGAAAATATCTTCCCCGGCGTAAATTTTCATCCTTTCCCGGTAGAAATCGGAGGAATAGGAAAACTGGGTGAGCATCATGATATTGTCCAGGCAGAAAATGGCCATCCCCTCGTCCAGGCCGGGGTCAACCAGCCCTTCTGCCCTGGCCTGGGTTAAAAGCCCTCGGTAGACTTCGGCGGTCTGGCTTTCCATCCGGCCCGAAAGCCGGGCGGAAAGGTGCTTCAGCCCCTGGGTGGAGAGATCGATGTAAATCTGGTTCAGGGCCTGGTACCGGACGGTCCACTTCTGCAGAAGTCTTACCATATCGGCCATCCTGGTAAAAAAATCCCCCGGGTCAGCCTGAACTTCCGCCAGGGCCGAAATCAGGATCTTCCGGCTGTGCTCCACCACGGTCATGAAGAGACTCTCTTTGGAGTCAAAATAGCTGTAAAGAGACCCGATACTGATGCCGCAGATCCGGGCGATATGATTGATGGAAGCGGCACTGAACCCCCGGGTGGCAAACTCTTCGGCGGCGGTTTCAATGATGCGGGTTCGTTTCTCCGGATCTATCCGGTCGAAGGTGGATTTATGAAAAACCGGTTCTTCGGCGACGGCAGCCTTCTCTGTTCGCTCCTTTTCCTTCATCCATCACCCCCTGTGGCCATTATGAAAAATATATTGCGTTATGGAAAGAGTCATTATACACTAAAACTGTATTCGAGCGAGCGCTCGCTCAAACTTTTCAGGAGGCATTATGAAAAACGCTCTTATCCTGGCCCGATGCAACCTCTTCGGGGTCATGAGGAATCTTGAGGTGCTGGGATCCCTGGATCAGGGCTTTCAGGATCTGGCACGCCGTCGGGAGATGACGGTTCAGTTTATCGTCAAAGGAGGGCCCCTGGGTCACCTCTCTTTCAACGGCGGAACCGTGGTTATGAAGGAAGGCCGGGGCCGGAGCCGCATCATCCTCTCCTTCACCTCCCCCGATCACTTCAACCGGATGGTGGAAGGAAAGGCCAACCCCCTGCCCCTGAAGGGATTTACCCGGTTGAAATTCCTCACCGGGCCCTTTACCGAAATGACCGGCTTGCTGGAGAAGTACCTGCGGCCCGACGAAGAGGCCTTGAAGGATCCGGTAAAATTCAAGGCCAGTACCATCCTCACCGCCTATACCGCCTTCTTCAGCCTGGTTGAAATTGCCAACCATGACCCGGTGGGGCGGGCCTGTGCCCGGGCCATCCCCGATGGAACCATCCAGATCGGCATCAACGGCGGTCCCGGCATTCAAATTCACGCCCAGGGCGGCACCCTGAGAGCGGAAAGAGGATACGCCGCTAAACCCCGGGCCATCCTCTCCTTCAGGGATTTAACCAGCGCCCATGCGGTGCTGAACGGCTGCGCCGACACCTTCACCGCCCTTGCCCTGGGGGATATGGAGATGCGGGGCTTCATTCCCATGATCGAACACATGAATCCCATTCTCGAAATGGTATCCCTCTACCTTAAATAGGAGAAACCGATGGAAAACCTCTATACCAACATAAAATCACGGGATCTGTTCCTCCGGGCCGTCAAGGTTCTGCCCACGGGGATCCCCGGCCATCTCGGTCCGGTGCAGTCCCAGTTTATTCCCACCTCCGCCTTCCCCTTCTACGCCGAAAGGGCGGAAGGATCCCACTTCTGGGACCTGGACGGCAACAGGTACATCGACTACATGTGCGCCTACGGACCCAACGTCCTGGGCTACAACAACGAAGCGGTGGAAGCCGCCGCCCGGGAGCAGGCGGCCAAGGGCAACTGTATGCCCCTGCCGGGCCGGATCCAGGTGGACCTGGCGGAAAAACTGGTGAACACCATCGAAATCGCCGACTGGGCCTTTTTCCTGAAAAACGGCGGGGATGCCACCACCTTCGCCCTTATGACAGCCCGGGCCGCCACAGGAAGAACCAAGGTAATCCGGATAGAAGGGGGATATCACGGGGTGGCGCCCTGGACCCAGGGCCCGGGGGCGGCGGGGGTTTTAGAAACGGACTTGAAAGAAAACCTTATGGCCCCCTGGAACGATGCCGAAGCGGTTGAATCGCTGATGGATGCCCACCGGAACAGGGTGGCCGCCTTCATCGCCACCCCCTACGATCATCGCATCTTCGCCGATAACCAGCTGCCCGCCCCGGGATACTGGCAAAGAATAAGAGAACTCTGTGACAAACACGGGGTGGTTCTCATCATCGACGACGTCAGGGCGGGGTTCCGGCTGAGCATGAAGGGCAGCGCCCACTATTTCGGATTTAAACCCGACCTGGCCTGTTACTGCAAAGCCCTGGCCAACGGCCATAACATTTCCGCCGTGGTGGGCCGGGAGAGCCTCAGGAGCGCCGCCTCCCGGGTTTTTTTCACCGGGAGCTACTGGTCATCGGCGGTTCCCATGGCGGCGGCCCTGGCCTGCCTGGGAGAACTGGAGAGGCTCAAAGGGCCGGAGCTGATGATATCCCTGGGCGAGAAGGTAACCGCGGGCCTGAAAACAGCGGCGGAAAAAGAGGGAATCGATCTGGTCATTTCCGGTGTTCCGTCCATGTTCTACATGAGAATCGCCAACGATGACAGCCTGATGATGCAGCAGGAGTTCTGCGCCCAGTGCGCCCTGCGGGGTGTCTTCTTTGTGAGCCACCATAACCACTTCCTCAACTGCTCCCTCACCGATGATGATATCGCCCAAACCCTGGAAACCGCCGCCCGGGCCTTCAAAGCAGTGGCGGAAAAATATCCCGAAAATCTGAAGAAATAGGAGGTTCCCGTGTCATTAAACCATTCAGAAATCCAGGTTCTCCTGGACCAGGCGCGGCAGCTGCGTCACGACATCGTCAATACCACCGTCTGGGCCGGGGGGGCCCATATCGGCGGTGCCATGAGCGTGGTGGACATCCTCACCCTGCTCTACTTTCACACCATGAAAATCGACCCTTCCCGCCCCGGGTGGGAAGACCGGGACCGGCTCATCCTCAGCAAGGGCCACGCCGGGGTGGGGTTCGCCCCGGTATTGGCCCGGAAAGGGTATTTTCCCCTGGAACAGCTGGAAACCTTCAACCACTTCAAATCACCCTTCGGCATGCATCTGGACGGTGCCAAGGTTCCCGGCTGCGATGTATCCACCGGCAGTCTGGGCCATGGCTTGCCCATGGGGGTGGGGCTCGCCCTGGGGGCCCGGTACCAGAAAAAAGACTGGAGGGTATTCTGCATCCTCGGCGACGGAGAGTGCAACGAAGGATCCAACTGGGAAGCCGCCATGGCGGCCTCCCACTACAAGCTGAACAATCTGATCACCATTCTGGACAGAAACAGCCTCATGATCGACGGGCCCACCGAGGAAGTCATGGGCCTGGAACCTTTGGCGGATAAATGGAGAGCCTTCGGGTTCAACGTTATCGAGACCGACGGGCACGACTTTTCAGCCCTTGACAGCGCCCTGGGGGACGCCTTGGCCCACACCGCCGGACCGTCCCTCATCCTGGCTCATACCGTAAAAGGGAAGGGTATTTCCTTCATGGAAAATGATGTGAGGTGGCACTACGGATCCATCGACTCGGCCCTGGCGGTGAAGGCCCGGGAATCCATCAACCAATACTACGCCGGCATGACGGCAACAAAAGGAGAAGCCCATGAGTGACGGAACAGGAACCACCTGGACCTGCTACGACAGCAATACCATGACCCAGGCGGAAATCTACGGTGCGGTTCTTACCGCCCTGGGAGAAAAAGATCCCCGGATCGTGGCGGTCACCGCCGACCTGGCAAAATCGACGAAAATCGGCGTGTTTGGTGAAAAATTTCCCGATCGGTTTATCAATGTCGGCATCGCCGAGCAGAACCTCTTCGGCGTGGCCGCGGGGCTGGCCAAATCGGGGCTCATCCCCTTTGCCTCCACCATGGCAGCCTTCGCCTCCATGCGGGCGGCGGAGCAGGTGAGAACCGATATCTGCTATCAGAATCTGCCGGT
>Ga0334882_1001029_pt1 | contig 36676 bp, 38 predicted proteins | sample GraSluR1_MG_5_FD_207226 | JGI IMG/M metagenome (GOLD analysis project Ga0334882, IMG submission 207226) | Sludge microbial communities from methane-producing bioreactor in Wageningen University, Netherlands - Granular Sludge_15_04-R1 | ecosystem: Engineered > Bioreactor > Anaerobic >... | reverse complement strand
ACATGCTCGAACACACGCGGCGCGCCTTGGCCGCCCGCGCCGCGACCGCCAACCTCGCCAGGCAGCAAGCCGCCGCCACGCTGGCGGCGCGGCAAAGCGCAGGCGCAGCGGGGTCGCTCGGCGACGGTGCCGCATCGACGGTCGGCGTCGCCGAGTCACGCGCCGAGCCAGCGGGACGGCCGGCGGCCGCGGCCGCGTTGTCGCCGCAACGCCAGCGCGAACTCGCGGACTTCTACCGCCGCGGCCTGGACGCCATGAACGCCGGGCGACGCACCGAAGCGATCCGCTACTGGGAACTGGTCTGGGCCGCCGATCCAAGCCATGAGCGCGTCCGGGAATACTTGACGCAGGAGTACTTGACGCAGGGCCTCGAAGCGTTCACGGCCGGAGCCTTGCGCGACGCCGTTGTCAGTTGGGAGCAGGCCGTGCGCGTGGATCCCGACGACCCGCGCGCGCGCGGCTATCTGGAGCGCGCCATGAAGCAGCTCTCGCGGATGGAACAGATCAGCGGCAACCGCTGACGCAGCGCGGGAAGGAGGCAGGCATGACACAGGAACGCGCACAACGCCTGGTCAGCATGAAGCTGCTCTTCTCCCTCGTCGCGATCGTCTTGGTCGCATTGACCGTCGCCGGCGTCTTCGGCCTGACCGAACGTAATGCCCGCCGGGCGTTGCAGCGCGAGATGGAAATGCGACTTGTGCTGGAGGCGCGGCACCTCGCGCTGTTGAGCACCGATGCTCTGCTCGCGGACTATCCGGAGCTGACGCTCTGCCCGATCGTGCGCGAGATGCTGCAGCGGCGGCCGGATCTCGAGATCGCCGTGGTCCTGGACCACGCCGGCAGCATCCGCGGCCATTCCGATGTGCGCCGGCTGGGCGAGCGATTCGCCACCCTGAGTTCGTTCGCGCCAAAAGCGACTCGCACCCGCATTGATGACGACGAATCGATCCTGATCAGCGAGACCCACCTGGCCGCCCGCGTGCCGGCGCGCCATCCCGGGGGCCAGGTCGTCGGCACGGTCGTGGTCGGCCAGAACCGGACGCACCTCGACAGCCTGCTGACCGCGAACCGGCGCCAGGTCCTCATGCTGGCGGCCATCTTGGCCGGCGGCGGCGTGCTGCTGGCGCTGATCGTCGTGCGCCGACTGCTCGCCCCTCTGGACCAGCTGCGCGCCGGCCTCGAGCGCATCGGCCGCGGCGATCTCGAAACGCCGATCCGCCTGCGCAATCGGACCGAGCTCGGCCTCTTGGCCGTCACCATCGACACCATGGCGGCCCAGATCAAACGAGCGCGCGCCGACACGCGAGCCAAGGAAAAGGAAGTGGTCGACACCCAGCGCGAAGTCATCCACACGCTGGGCGAAGTGGTCGAATGCCGCTCCCACGAAACCGGGAACCATATCGACCGCGTGGCCGAAGGCGCAGCGCGCCTGGCGACGCTGACCGGCTTGCCGTCCGACGAGTGCGAACTTGTGCGCATGGCCGCACCGATGCACGATGTGGGCAAGATCGGCATTCCCGATCACATCCTCAACAAACCCGGCAAACTGACGCCCGACGAGTTCGCGGTGATCCAGACCCACACAACCATCGGCCACCAGATCCTTGCGCAGTCCCAACGGCCCATCTTGAAGACCGCGGCCTTGATCGCCCTGCAGCATCATGAACGCTGGGACGGCACCGGCTACCCCAACGGCCTGCGTGGGTCGAACATCCATGTCTTCGGCCGCATCGTCGCCATCGTCGATGTCTTCGACGCGCTGACCAGCGATCGCTGCTACCGGCCCGCCATGTCGCTGGCCGAGGCGCTGGCGATCATGACCGAGGGCCGCGGCAGCCAGTTCGACCCGGACTTGCTGGATCTCTTCATTACCAACCTCGACCGCTTCCTGGACCTCTTGACGGACCGCAACCGGCGCAACGATCCTGTGCCAGCGGTGACGGCAGCCGCGGCCGACCCGTCGCGCGCCATCCTGCAAGAGATCGCGCACGTCCGGGAGCCGCAGCCGACTCTTTACGAATAGCCCGGCCTGACCCGATCGGCCTTTTCTTCGCCTGTGGTCGGAGTATCTTTGCCGGGCGATGACCGCGGTATTTCCCCGTCTGGAGTTTCCATGACACCCCTGCACCCGGGCCGGCTGCTGATCTTGATCGGATTGATCGTCGCGATGGTCGGCCTGCTGGTGTCGACCGGCGCACTCGACTGGTTCGGCCGGCTGCCGGGCGATCTGCGCATCAAGAAACCGGCCGGGCGGATCGACATCCCCTGGGTAAGTCTTCTCGTGATCGCGGTTGTTTTCAACGCCCTGGTCTGGCTGGCCCGGCGGTTGTTCTTGTGAGCTCGCTAGTCGGTATTGTGGTCGTCATATCGTTCACTTATCTTTCCGCTCCCATACCGACTCATCTCGCCGCGCACCTCGTTCGGAGCGCCGCATCGCCGCTCCGCAAGGGGAGTCATGAATATCTGCTTCCTCATGTATGCGTGGGAACGGATCAAGGCGGAGACGGATTCGTCGCTGCGTCTGATCCACGAGTGCGCGAGCCGCGGTCATCGCGTCGCTCTCTGCACACCCAGCGGCCTGACGATCCGCGACAACGTGGCGCACGCGCTCTGCCGTGTGATCAACAGCAACAAGATCTCGAGCAACATCCCCTCGTTCCACCGGCACGCGGAGTTGAAGGCGAGCCGACTGCCCCTGTCCGGCTTCGACGTGATCTTCCTGCGCGTTTGCCCGCCGCTCGACGCCGCGATCCTGAATTTTCTGGACCGGGTCCGCGCCGACACATTTATCATCAATGACATCAATGGGTTGCGGCTGGCGAGCAACAAGCTCTATCCGACCTCGTTCCACGACCCCGACCACGATTTCGTACCGGTGACCCACATCGCCAAGAACCGGGAGTATCTCGAGCACATGCTGCGGGAATCGCCGTACGAGAAAATGGTCCTCAAGCCTTTGAACGGTACAGGCGGACGCGGCGTCATCCTCGTGGAGAAGCGCGCGACGCAGAGCCTGCGCTCACTGCTCGACGTCTACCTGGGCGAGGGGGAGAACGGGCATTACGCGATCCTGCAGGAATACATCGACGGCGCGGAAGCCGGGGACGTGCGGATCCTCATGCTCAACGGCGAGCCGATCGGCGCCATGCAGCGCATTCCCGCGCCCGGCGATGTGCGCAGCAACGTCCACGCTGGCGGCAGCGTCCGCAAGCATGCCCTGACGCGCCGGGAACAAGCCCTGTGCAAGCACATCGGCCCCCAGCTGGTTCGCGACGGTCTTTACTTCGCCGGCCTGGACGTGATCGAAGGCAAGCTCATCGAGGTCAACGTCCTCAGCCCGGGCGGCATCACCAGGATCAACCGCCTCAACCGCGTGCGGTTGCAGCAGCAGGTGATCGATTTCGTCGAGAGCGTCGTGCACACGCGCGAACAGCAGATTGCCCGCAAGAACGAGCTGCGCAAGTTCATCGAGGACACCAACGCGTTCTAGCAGGCTGCTGAAAGACCGGTCGGCAAAGATCAAATGCTCGCCGGGACGCGTGATCGCAGCGCCGCGACCCCGGCGCGGCAACCTGTCCGAATCGTGATCAGACTCCTAAGAGTTTCCGGCGGAACATGAAGAACACGGCCCCCAGCAAGCAAAGGCCGGCCCAGAGATAGTCCAGGCTGGGACGTTCTTTGAGGTAGAAAAACGCGAATGGCACGAACACGGTCAGCGTGATCACCTCTTGCAGGATCTTGAGCTGCGCCACCGGCATGACCTGATGGCCGAGTCGATTGGCCGGCACTTGCAGGAGGTACTCCAACAGCGCAATCCCCCAGCTCGCAAGCGCGGCGACCAGCCACGGTTTGTGGGCCAGGTTGCGCAAGTGTCCGTACCAGGCAAACGTCATGAAGACGTTGCTGAGGGTCAACAAGATGATGGTCGGCAAGTAAGGACGCACGCCCGACCTCCCGGACGACGTGGCGCCAGGCACGCCGCCCGGCCGGATGCCGGACCAGGCGGCGCTGAGGATGCGGCAATCAACACCCGCGCCGGCTCGGCGTCAAGGGGAAGCGCGGCTTGCCGGATCGTTGCGGCCATTGCATGATCTTGCGGCTGCTCACAGCGCGCCGCCGAGCGCAGGAGGAAGGCATGATCGTACGCATCACCGGCATCACGACCGGCACAACGACCACCCGTCTGACCCACGAGGATTCCGGCGCCACGATCGATACCATGGCGCCCAAGGACAACGGCGGCGAAGGCCGGCTCTTTTCCCCAACCGACCTTTGCGCCGCCTCGCTCGGCTGCTGCGGGACCACGATCATGAGCATGTATGCGCACAACACCGGAATCCCCTTGCGCAGCATTGCCTTCACGATCGAGAAGGAGATGTCCGCCAATCCCCGCCGGATCGGCCGCTTACGCGTAAATTACGATATTGAAACAGATTGCAGCGATCATGACTTCCAGAAGCTGATCAACGCGGGCAAGACCTGCCCCTTGCGCCATTCACTGCATCCGGACATCGTGCTCGAGGAAACCTACGCGCGAGTTGGTGGTGGCCGCTGACACCGCCGGCGCGGGAGTGCGTGAGGCCTGCCGGCGGCGAAAAGATCCATAGCTTTATCTAAGATATAATCTATCGTGTATAAAATACCATCATGACCGCTCGTTCCGGAGGTTACCCGCATGTCTCTCGTTCTGCCGCGATTTCGACGATGCCGCACTACCAGGCAATCCTGGAGTCAGTTTATTTTTAGCACGCTGATCCTGGCAGCGGCGACAACCGCCGCTGCGGCGACGGTCGAACTTGCGATCGATGACCTTGCCTCTCCTGTACGACTGGTCGCTCCTGAAGGCGATCCGCGGCTTTTCGTGGTGGAACAAGGCGGTCGTATTCGCGTCTTCTCGCCGGACGGCACCCCGCGCGGCGATTTCCTGGACCTGACGGGAGAGATCTCTTTCTCGGGCGAGCAGGGTCTGCTCGGACTGGCCTTTGCCCCCGACTACGCGCAAAGCGGCCGCTTCTATGTCAATTATACTGATCTGAACGGTCACACGAGGGTCGTCCGGTACCGCGTTGGTACCGGTAATCCGGACCGCGCCGACCTCGACAGCGCCGAGTTCCTGCTCACCGTGGAGCAACCCCATGGCAACCACAACGGCGGGCATCTCGAATTCGGTCCCGACGGTATGCTCTATGTCGGCCTTGGCGACGGCGGCGGCGGCGGCGACCCCGACAACCTCGCGCAGAACAGACAAACGCTGCTGGGCAAGATGCTCCGGCTCGATGTCGCCGGCGCTAGCGGATACACGATCCCGCCTGACAACCCGTTCGTGGGGACGCCGACGCGCGACGAGATCTGGGCCGTCGGCCTGCGCAACCCGTGGTGCTTCAGCTTCGACCGCTTGACCGGCGACCTCTACATCGCCGATGTCGGCCAGGGTCAGCGCGAAGAAGTCGACATCCAGCCGGCCGCCGCGGCCGGCGGCGAGAACTACGGCTGGCGCCTGATGGAGGGAAGTCTCTGCTATAACCCGCCGTCCGGCTGCAACGACGGTACGCTGGTGCTGCCGATCTACGAGTACGCCCGCGGTGGATCTCCCTTCCGGTGCGCGATCTCCGGCGGCTACGTCTACCGCGGCAGCCTCGCGGCCGAATTGACCGGCCTGTATCTATTCGCCGACTACTGTAGCCGCCAGATATGGTCGTTGGCCTGGTCCGCGGAAACCGGCCTGGGCCCGGTTGTCGAGCGCACCGGCGAGCTGACGCCGCCCTCGGGATACAACCGTATCGTCGGGTTCGGGCAGGATGGGCTGGGCGAGCTCTATGTCATCGACTGGGCCGCCGGCAGCATCTACCGCATCGTCGGATCGACAATCGGTACGGGCGACGTACCGGCCACGTTGTATCTCGAGCAGAACATCCCGAACCCGTTCAATCCGCGTACCGCCATCGCCTACACCGTCCCGGCCGGCGGCGCGAACATCAAGCTGGAGGTTCTGGGACTCGACGGCCGGCTCGTGCGCATTCTGGTCGACGGAATGCGCCCGGAAGGTAGGCAGACGGCGATTTGGAACGGCCTGGACGCTGAGGGGAAGTCGGCCGCCGCGGGGGTCTACTTGTATCGCCTGCGGTCCGGTGGGAGCGAAGAAACCCGCAAGATGTTGTTACTCAAGTAAATACAGCCGGCACCGCGGAGCCCAATCTGGACTCCAAATATCAACTTCGGACTCAAGCCAATCCTGCCGGTGCCGATGAATAGGTACCAGCAGGGAGTGTCGAAAACCTATGGTTCGTTCGTCTCGCCCCGTCGAACCCGAGCGGCAGCACCTTGCCGACGAGCAGACGCCCAAGGAGCGCCCTTTGCCTCCGACGCAGCTTCCCTCGCGCGTCTTGTACGAGACCGCGCCGCCGGTTGATCCCGCGTCGATCCAGCGCGCGGCGCAGAAGTACTGCTCGTACTACAACGCCAACAGCGACGCGATCATGGCGCTGGACGACCACGGCTTCCTGGACTGCAACCAGGCGACGTTGGCCATGTTCGGTTGCCGGACCGAAGCCGAATTTTGCTCGAAACATCCCGGTGAGGTGTCGCCGCCCCAGCAACCCTGCGGTACCGACTCGATGGAGCTCGCCAACCGGCATATCCAGGCCGCGCTGGCCAATGGGAGCCATCGGTTCGAGTGGATGCACATGCGCGCCGACACCGGCGAGGTCTTCCCCGCCGAGGTTCTGTTGCATGCCATGGACATCGAAGGCCGCAGGATCCTGCAAGCCGTCGTCCGCGATATCACCGAGCGCAAGCAGACCGAGTCCGATCTGCTCGAATCCAACTGCCGCCTCGAAGAGGCCACCGCGCGCGCTAACAGCATGGCCGTCGAGGCCGAACTCGCCAGCGCGGCCAAGAGCGAATTCCTCGCCAACATGAGCCATGAGATTCGCACTCCCATGAACGGCGTCATAGGAATGGCGGAGCTTCTGGCGGAAACCGACCTCACGACCGAGCAGCGCGAGTACGTCGAGGTCATGCGGACGAGCGGTGAAACGCTTTTGAACCTGATCAACGACATCCTGGACTTCTCGAAAATCGAGGCGAAGAAGCTCGCGCTGGAGGACCTCGATTTCGAGCTGCGGCCGCTTCTGGAGGACATCGCCGAAATCCTCGCGATCCGCAGTCGCGAGAAACGACTGGACATCGCCTGCCTGATCGATCCCGCGGTGCCCGGCCATTTGCGCGGCGACCCCTGTCGACTGCGCCAGATCCTGCTCAACCTCGGCAACAACGCCGTCAAGTTCACGCAGGAGGGTGAGATCAACCTGCGCATCGGCGTCCTGGCCGTCGACGACAAGCAAACGACCCTGCAATTCACGGTCGTGGATACGGGAATCGGCATTCCCCGCGACAAGCAACGTGAATTGTTCACACCGTTCAACCAACTCGACAGTTCGACAACGCGCCAGTACGGTGGTACCGGCCTCGGGCTGGCCATCACCCGCCAGCTCGTCGAATTGATGGGCGGCGAGATCGGCGTCGAGAGCCGACCCGGCCGCGGCGCGACGTTCACGTTCACGGCGGTCTTCGCGAATTCCCAGCTCGATGTCGCGCCCGCGGCGGATCCCGGCCTGACCGGTCTGCGGGTTTTGGTCGTGGACGACCGCGAATCCGGCCGCCAGTTGATCCGGACCATGTTGGAAAGCTGGGGATGCCGTTGTGTCGACGTCGCGAACACCGAGTCGGCGCTGGCGGCGCTGCGCGAGGCCGCGACCCGGCAGGAACCGTTCGACGTCGCCTTGGTCGACCTGCGGATGCCGGACGTCGACGGCCTCGAACTGGGACGGCGCATCAACGAGCGCGGCGACGCTGACGCGACCAGGGTGGTCTTGATGTCATCGCTCGGCGACCGCGGCGATGGATCGCAGATTGCGGAAACCGGCTTCGCCGGCTACGTGGACAAGCCCCTGCGTCGGTCCCGTCTCCTCTCTTGCCTCGAGCGCGTACTGGGCCGCAGCGAGCCGGCACCGGCCGTCGGCGCGCGTGCCAAGAAGGCGAACGCCGCGGTCTCGGCCACGCGCAAGAGCCAGATGCGCATCCTGCTCTGCGAGGACAATCCGACCAACCAGCTCGTCGCGATCAAGATGCTGGAGAAACTCGGTTATCGCGCCGACACCGTCGCCAACGGTAAGGAAGCCGTCGCGGCCTTGCGGGAAACCCACTACGACCTCGTCCTGATGGATTGCCAGATGCCTGTCATGGACGGTTTCGAGGCCACGCGCCGGATCCGCAACCTCCAGGCGTCTGAATCAGGCGCGCGCGTGCCGATCATCGCCATGACGGCGCACGCCATGAAGGGTGACCGCGAACGATGCCTCGAAGCGGGTATGGACGATTACCTGAGCAAGCCGGTGCACTGCGGTACGCTGAGCGAGATCATGGCGCACTGGCTCGGCAAAACCGCGGAGATGTGCTGCGACGCGGGCTTGATCGACGAACACGCTTCGCTGGTTTCCTGAGGCGATCGACCCGGCTATCCCACCAGAGCCACTGCCCGCACCGGCGCTCCGTCGGCGCCGGCGATCTTCAAGGGCAGGCAGGCGAACAGAAACTCGCGCCCGCGGAGCGTGCCGAGGTTGGTCAGGTTCTCCACGATCAACATCCCGCGTTCTAGCAGGATGCGATGGACCTCATAGGCCGCGGCGCCGGCCGGATCGATCGAGACCGCGTCGACGCCGACTCCGCGCAGGTCGCGGTCGCACAGCCAGCGGGCCGCGTCCGGCGTGAGCGCCGGATAGCCCTCGACATACGTCGCTTCCCCCCAGCGATCCGACCAGCTCGTGTACAAGAGCAAGTAATCGCAGCCGGACAGCCGGCTTGCGTGCGGCCGTAGCATCGTATCGCTGATCCGTCCGGCCGGCGCCGCGGAAACGTCGAGCACCACGGCGCGGCCTACGAAATACGTCGCCGGGTAGGCGTCGAGGTCCTTGCCGTCAGGCAACATGTGAGCCGGCGTGTCGACGTGGGTGCCGGTGTGGGTGAGCAGCGTGAGCCGGCGCTCGACGAAGCCGTGCTCGGCAAGCGAGAATGCCGGCGTAAACGTGGGCGGCTCGGTGCCGGGATAGCAAGGCATGCCCGGAGCCAGGCTGTGGCTGAGGTCGATGACGACCGGCGGCGGAGCTTGTCGAGCAGACATTGCAGGTAACCTCAGCGCACGTCGAACCAGGGACCGCATTCGTAGCGGTGCAGTATCTCCTGCCCGGCGGCGATATCCTGCAACGCCAAGAAACGGATGGTCCCGTGTTCGCGATCGCGCGCGGCCATCGCGTTGGGGCGGTTGGAATGGTTGTAGATCAAGCTATACCCTAAAGGAATGGCGCAACTGTGCTCTCCCCAGTCGAAATAGTAATCCCGCAGGACCGTTCGGTTGAGCAGCTCATACTGGTCGTTGTCCAAGACGATGACCGGCGCTTCTTCGATGACCTCGCCGGTGCGAAAATCCCTGCGCGCGAACACGCCGCGCCCTCTACCCTCGGTTTCGCGAATCTCGATATCCCGCTCCATGGCCAACACACTCCTCCTGGCGAAGAAGCACGCTCGCCGCTAATGGCAGCCCCCGCGTCCCAGCCGGACGGGGGGCAGGATCGAAAACCGGCGTATGAAAGCAGAAAAGACCAGCCGGCGCAATGGCATCCTTGGGTTGTCGGTCGCCTCCGGGCAACCCGGGCTACGAACCGGGGAAACCGACTGACTGCGTCAGGATGACGCGGTGTCCGGCCGGCAAATGCAGTGCCTGCGCGAGCGCGGCGGCGTCGACCAACCCGCGCACGACCGTCGCCAATCCGGCCGACGCGCAGTACAGATACACATTCTCGCCGATGAATCCCGCGTGCGACCCCGCCCAGACGAGTTGCGGGTCGCCGCTGTCCTCGGGCATGCGTTCGACATAGACCAGATTGACCGGCGCCGATTGCACGAAGTCCTGGCGGCCAGTCAGCGCTCGCATGTCGCCCGCGGCAACCGGTTGCAGCGCGTGGGCCTGGTGGTCGTAGCGGTAGGCCCCCTCGGCGAGCACAACGTAAAGGTCGGTCGCCTGCCGGTTTCGGGCCGACGGCGCCGTCCGCTGACCGGACTCGGGCCGGTTGATTCCCCAGGCGGCCCAGAGCAGGGTCGACAAGGTTTCGCGGGGCAGTTCGTCCGGCGCGAAGGAGCGCCGAGACTGGCGGGTTCGGATCGCGTCGAGCAACGGCATGCCGCCGCTGGTCTGCGGCGCCGGCAGCACGATGGTCTGCAGATTACCCGCGGCGGCGGCTTGATCCGCGGCGGCGGCACCGCCCGCGGCGGTGAGGACCATGGCGGCGAACACCGCGGTGATGATCAGCGTCCTGCGAAGAGACATCGCGACAACCTCCGGGTGGATTGGCAGCGATACCGGCCGGGCCTTCCCGGTGCCGCCGACAACATCGCCCGAATGGTCGCGCCGGCGCAAGGGGCGTTTTACGCCAGCGCCACGGTCAACCCGGATCATCCCGCGCGGGAACCGATCCTTTCCGCGTCGGCGCCGCCGCAGAGCACGAGAGCCCGCGGAAACAGCACGTTATTTTCTTTGTGGATGTGCCGGTGCAGGTCGCGTTCCAGATCCTGCAGGCCCGCGTAATAGGCGCGGAACGTCTCGCAGGCGTCGGCCGGCAGCGCATAGCCGCCGCTCAAGCTCCGCAGGCGCTTCAAGGCCGCGCCGGCTTGGTCGTGCTCGAACTCCATCACCCGGATGGGATTGGACAGATGGCCGCAATGGAAGGCGGCGTTGCCGTTGTTCTGCTCCAAGACCCGGATCGCCGGGAACAACACCTGCTCTTCTTTGCCCAGGTGTTGCATGATCTCCGCGTTCAACCCGGCGAGCACCTCTTCCATGTCCCGCACACCTGGGTGATTCGCGCCGTGCGCCGCCGCCACCTGCGCGGCGAGCTTGCCGAGCCGCGGCAGGATCTCGTGCATGTAGGCGTGATGGGTCGCCTCGATATGATCGACCAGTTCGGTCAACGACATCGCGCGCAGGTCCGGTTCCGCGGCCGCCGGCCCGCTGGACGTCGGGGCAGGCAGGTGCTCGATCAAACGCGCCACCGTGGCGACGTCCAAGCCCGCTTCGCGGCATGCCGCGGTGAGAGGCTGCGCTCCCCCGCAGCAAAAATCGAGTCCGAGCGCCTCGAAGGCGCCGGCAAGGGCGGGATTCTCGGCCACCAGATCGCCGAGAGTGCGGTCGGGATTCAAGTCAGCCATGAGCGCCTCTCCTTTCGGGTCTCGTTATCCGAAATATTAAAGGATAGTTTCCATCCTGTCTAAAACAAGGTAGGCGCACCTATAGTGGATGTCAAGATCCAGATATACACCATGGTGGTCCGCCGACCGATGGCGCGCCGTCCGGGCTAGCCGTAGGACAGCAACCTGCGCTCTCCCTCGAGCTTGCGGATCCCGGTGACGTCCTGCGTCACTTCGAGGCAGCCGCGGTACTGGCCGTCCTTTCGCACCGCGAAATACCGGATGTGCACGAAACGGTCCTGGAACGTGATCCAGAACTCGGCGGTCGACTGGGTACCGGCCCGGAAATCGGCGAGGATGCGTTCGACCGTGTCGACGCTCTTCGGCGGATGGCAGTGCTGCACCTTGCGGCCGAGGATGACCGGGGTGCGCGTGAAGATCCGGTTTGGGCCCTCGCTGAAGAACCGGACGCGATCCTCGTGGTCGACGAACGTGAGGTCGACGGGCAGAGTGGCAAACAGACTGCGCAGCTGGTCGATCGTCAGCACGCCGGTGCCCAGGTCGATGCCGGCTGCCGCCGGCATCGCGGCAGCCTGGGGTCCCGCCGCCGGCTGCGGCGGCTGCCACCTGGCGCGCGGCTCGACGAGGCACCAGCCGTATTGCGGGCTGTCGGCGTGGATCTGCCCCCAGTCCTCCTCGGTGAAGAGGCTCTGGCACATGGGCACCAGGATGGTGTCTTCGCGTTCGACCATCTTGAGCAGCAGGTCGACGGCCTGCCGGCCGGCCGCCGCGACCGCCGGCCAATCGCTCCGGGGGTTGAGCGCCCGATCGAACGCCGCCAGCGCCTGGCGGACCTCGTCGTCCTTGCCCCACATGACCTTCGACGGACCGTCGACGCCGTGGCGCTCGAGGATCGAGAACCAGGCGTGTTCCTTGCGCTGGTAATGCTTCTCCACGTCCATGAGGTCGTTCAGGCAGCGGCGCAAGGCGACCAGCCGATCGTCGCTGGGCCAGGGGTCTGCCGCCGCCAGCAGGGGGAGCGTCTCCTCGCCGCGCTTCTTCAGCGCGGCGTTCTCTTGCTGCAGTACATCGATCGGATGGCCCGGCGGCACGAGCTGCACGACCGGCGCCACCAGATCGGCCACCACCTCGCGGTGCAAGTCGCACATACCCATGATCTCGGCGACCGGCATGCCCTGGGCGATGAGTTCCTGCTCCATGGCGGCGATTTCTCCGGCGTCGCACTGCCCGACCAGTTCGCGCAGGCGGGCCTTGACCTCGGCCGCTGGCCGGCCGGCATGCAGGTCGCGAATGATCCCGGCCAGGGTCGCGATCCGATGCTGCTGGTTGTTGATCAGTTCGCTCATGAGTCGGTCTCCTCGGAAACGGCCGTCGCGGCTCCAGAAGGCGCCGCAGCCGCCAGCGCCGCCAGGACCTCGGCGAGCTCGCGATCGTTGCGCGCGCAGGCCTGGCGCAGGGTGACAAGGTGGGACATGACCTTGCGGGACACGGGATTGGCCAGCGGCTTGAAACCCAGGTCCACCAGGACCGCCAATGCCCATGGCTCGCGGCGCAGGATCTCGGCGACCAGCAGGTCGGGGTCGATACGGGACATGGTCTCGCTCCACAATCAGGACAACTTTGTCCTGTATTGTAATCACACCGCCGGGATCCGCCACAAGCCGGCCCCTTGGACGGTTGCCGCCGGCACGTTATCGCCGTTGTATGTCCCACGAGAGGCAGGCAGGCCGCGACGGGCGGCGTTTCTTCTCTCAACCGGGAGTCGACCCTCCATGAAGATCGGCATCGTCGGCACCGGCATGGTCGGCTCCTCGGCCGCCTATGCCATGGTCATGAACGGCATCGGCCGCGAGATCGTCATGATCGATAAGAATCGGACCCGCGCTGAAGCCGAGGCCGCCGATCTCTCCCATGCCGTGCCGTTCGCGCATCCGTTGCGGATTCGCGCGGGCGACTATGCGGACCTCGCCGGCGCGCGCGCGGTGGTGATCGCCGCGGGTGTCGGACGCAAGCCGGACGAGTCGCGCCTGCAGCTTCTGGAGCGCAACGCCGGCGTCTTCGCCGAGGTCGTGCCGTGCATCCTTGCGCACGCCCCCGAGGCGGTGCTCGTGGTCGCCACCAACCCGGTGGACGTCATGACGCACATGGCCACACGGTATGCCGAGGCTCACGGCGTGCCGCACGGCCGCGTCATCGGCACCGGCACGACCCTCGACACCGCGCGCTTCCGAGCGCTGCTGGGCGCCTGCCTCGGCGTCGATCCGGCCCACGTCCACGCCTATGTGATCGGCGAGCACGGCGACAGCGAGGTGCTGACCTGGTCGGCCGCCACGATCGCCGGCATACCGCTCAAGGACTTCTGCGCCCTGCACGGCGTCGAACTGAACGCGGAGAAAAAGGCTGAGATCGACCAGGCCGTGCGCAAGGCCGCGCCGCCGATCATCGCCGGCAAGGGCGCCACCTACTACGGCATCGGCGCCGCGCTCGCTCGTATCGTCAACGTCATCCTACTCGACCAGCGAGCAATCTTGACCATCTGCACGATGAGCCACGGCGTCCTCGGCTACGACGGCGTGACGGTTTCGTTCCCGCATCTGGTTGGCGGCGCGGGCATGCTGGTGCCGATACCGCCGCAGGTCGACGCACAAGAAGCGGCGGCGCTGGCCGCCAGCGTGGACGTGGTACGCGAGGCGACGGCGGCGCTCGAGGCCGCCCGTTAACCCGGATTATTCATGAATAATGCGGGTTAAGCCACGGAGTCCGTCCATCCTGGTCTGTGACTTTCGCGGATCGAAACGTGTCTAGTGCCCGTTCCGCAACCACACAGGAGGATGACATGGATAACATCAAGGAGTTCATCGCCGCGGCCGCAAACCAGCTCGGTGTCGGTTCCGACCAACTCACCGGCGCGACCGCGGGTCTGCTGGACCTGATCCAACACCAGGCCGACGGCGGGCGCGATCTGATCTCGGCGTTGCCGGGCGCCAGCGCCTTGCTCGCCGGAACCGAGGGCAACAACCGCGGTGGCGGCGGGCGCGGCATCCTCGGCGCTGCCGGCAAATTACTGGGAGGGTCTATCGGTCAGAGCCTTGGTGTGGCGGACGTGCTCAAAGAGTCAGGCCTCGGGGCCGAGACCGGCGCCAAATTCATCAACTTCTTCGTGAACTTCGCTCGCGGACACGCCGGCCGAGAATTGGTCGGTCGTGTACTGAAATCGCTTCCCCAGCTCGCCAAGATGCTTGGTTGAGCGATCACGTCCGCAGCCCCGGGCGATGTCGCCCACAACCGAAGGATGGTCATCGCAATGAGCTACAAGATCACCGACATCGAAGGCATCGGTCCCGTCTACGCCGAGAAGCTGGCCGCCGCCAAGATCTCCACCACCGACGACCTGCTCACCTGCTGTGCGACGCCCGCGGGGCGCAAGGCCGTCGCCGACGCTACCGGCCTGAGCACGGCCGTGCTGCTGAAGTGGGCCAACCGCGCCGACCTCATGCGCATTTCCGGTGTGGGTTCCCAGTTCTCCGAACTGCTGGAAATGGCCGGCGTCGACACGGTCAAGGAACTGCGCACGCGCAACGCCGAGAACCTGGCGTCGGCGATTGCGGACGTGAACGAAAAGAAGAAGCTGGCCCGGACATCGCCTGCCGCCGCCGCCGTAGCCGGATGGATCGAGCAGGCCAAGAAGATGGAGCCGCGGATTTCTCATTGATCATCGGCCTGAACGCATCAACGCGGTCGGCCCTGAGGCCGACCGCGTTGCCGTTCGGCGCTGGCCACCGCTCCAACCGCCGGCCGCCCGGCCCAGCGCCGCGCTATCGGTGCCCCCAGGGCGCCGGCGGCGCCGGCACCGGTTGAGTCAGATCGAAGTCGACACGAAACTCGCGGCCCTCGCGGGTCAGGCGGTAGGTGAAGGTTTCGGGGTAGAGGTAGAGGTGCCAGGTGTTGTCGACGGACTGGGGGATGCCGCCAGTCACGAATATCTCCTTGGAGTACTGGTCGGCGGGGAATGATTGTGCCGTCGGCCAGCCGGCATCGGCGGTGTGGCCGCCGTACATGGTCATCGCGTCGCTGCTGCCGTCTTCGTGCCGGTGATCGTGCTTGAGCTGCAATCCTGAGCCCGTCCGGGTCAGGACCCACGTGCGCGAGCGGTCCTCGCCCACGTGGAACGGGATCTTGATCACATGCTCGCCGCACTCCCGCACATGCATGATGAGCCGCTCCGCGGCGAAGGCATTGTCGCTCGCATTGCCCTCGACGACCTTGCCTGCAAAGGCCCGGCCGCACAGGGCGCGCAGGTTCTCGAAGAACACGTCGTGGGTGGCGATCGACACCGTCGATTCCGCCGCCGCGGAGTTGAACGACAGGACGGTCACGAGCGTCACGGTCAGAGCCAGCTTGGCCATGGTCGTCTCCTGGGGCACGGCCGCCGGGCGGCCGGTCGTCGTCGTCTGGGCGGTCGTAGCAGTCCCGCGTCCAGGTCATGAAAAGGCAAGTCAGGCAGCCGTCAACCCTGGATGTCGAGATTCGTCAAGCCGGCTTCGCGCGCCCATCGCACCGCCTCGGCGTACTCCTGCACCGTCAGACGTCGCGCGATCTCAGGGTAGTCGAACGCTCTGTACATCGGCCGATACTGCGACATGATGTTGACGTAGGTATCCGGCGGCAGGTTGGCGGCGATCCATTGGACGATCTCACGCGTGCCGGCGACGCGGTTGGGCATGACCAGATGCCGAATCATCAGGCCGCGGCGCATCAAGCCGTCGGCGTCGGACTTGGCGACGCCGACCTGGCGGTGCATTTCCAGCAGGGCGGCGCGAACCAATTCGGGATAGGAGTCGGCGCCGGCGGAATAGCGTTCAGCCATCGAAGGATCGTCGTACTTGAAGTCCGGCAGGTAGATATCCACGACGCCGTCGAGAAGGCGCAGCATCTCCAGGTTTTCCCAGCCGCAGGTGTTATAGACCAGCGGCAGGCGCAGGCCGCGACCGGCGGCCAGATCAAGCGCGCGCAGGATATGCGGCGAGTAATGGGTGGGCGTCACCACGTTGATGTTGTGGCAACCCCGGCGCTGAAGGGCGACCATCATGGCCGCGAGGTCATCGACGGTCTGCGGTGTGCCGTCTCCCTCGTGGCTGGTTTCCCAGTTGATGCAGAACACACAGCGCAGACCGCAGTGGCTGAGAAAGATGGTGCCCGAACCGCCGCGGCCGACCAGCGGCGCCTCCTCGCCGAAATGCGCGTGGTAGGAGGAGATGACCAGCTCGGCGGACGCGCCGCAGAAACCGACTTCGCCCGCCAAGCGATCGACGCCGCAACGGCGCGGGCAGATCTCGCAAGCGGCGAGCATTCCCCAGAGCCTATCCGCGCGACGGCGCAGTTCGCCGGAGCGATGCAGCGCGAGGTAGCCGGGTCCGAAGCTCGCGGTCATGGCTGAAACAGCCTGGGGGTCGGCGCAGACCCCGTTCTGCCGGCACCAGAACACGGCCCCCGCTCCCGCCAGCGCGGCACAGGCGGTGGATCTGACGAAATCACGACGGGAAACCTTGCGGGCCATGACGTCGGTCCTCGGTCTCTCGCGGATGATGCCAGAGAAATGTAGTCTGGTCAACGCCGATCGATCGGGCGTGAAAGCTGCCTGGTTTGATGTGAAGGTATGCTTTTTCCAAGTTGGGACGCGAAGGCAGGTAGGTCGTTTTTCGGACGGTGCGGTCGGCGCTTTGTGCAAGCGCTCTACTTCCCCAACCGCATGCGCAGCCCGATCAACCCGAACCACTCGAGGGCCGGCTGGTTGATCGCGTCGTCGGCCTGTTCCCAGCCGTAGTCGCGGCGGGCGTTGACGTGGTCGCCGTCCGGCTCGTAGGCGGTGTCGTGGCCCTCGAGCCGCGCGTCGAAGTAGTGATCGAGGCCCAGCTGCAGACAGAAATCCAGGTGGTCGCTCACCGCGAAACCGGCGTCCAGGATCGCGCCCACGCCCCAGGGGCTGCTGGTCACGTCGAACTTCTCGTTACCGCCGACGAAGTCGAAGGTGCCCGTGTAAAACGCCTTGCGCGGCCCGATGCCCAGGCGCACCGGCATCTCGCCGAGGCGCGCAATGGGCAACAGCAAGTCCAGGCGCAGCTGCCAGGTGTGCGCAGATTCCTGCGGCGTGCCGTTGGTGTTGTCATTGATGAAGACTCGGCGCGCGTCGAGGGCCTTGCCGGCGTCGCGACTGGAGTAAGCACCGGATAACCGCAGGGAAAGCGGCAGATCGCGCGTGAAATGTTCGAACGTCAGGTCGGCCTGAACGCCGAATCCCGCGGTGGCCCCCAGGCCGAGACCGAGCATCGTATCGGCGGCTCGGCCCGGAGCGACTGCGAAGAACAAGAGCCATGCACAGAACCAGGAGACCGCCGGCAGGTTGCGACCGCGTTGCATCGTCCCGTTCCTCCTTGTCAGCGAGTGCCGATCGTTCAGGGCCGGACCCACGGTGGATCCGGCCCAGATGTCTACTCTTCCACCCTTAACCCGGATTATTCATGAAGAACCGGCTGCGAAAGGTCAAATGCTTGCCAGGACGCGCGTTCTCGGATCGGCTCGGTCAACGTACCGCCTTGGGTACGTCTCCCTCGCCGATCCTTGCGAGCCCGCGTCCTGGCAAGCATTTTCCACTTTCTCGCGGCGGTCCTTCAAGAATAATCCGGGTTAAACGACAACGTTCGGCGCGACGCCGCTCGGAGCGAGGCGCCGCGTCACTTCACCAGCATCAGCTTGCCGGTCTGGGTTCCGTCCGCTCCCTGGATCCGGGCCAGGTACGTCCCTGACGGCACGGGGCGACCCGCCTGGTCGCAGCCGTCCCAGGCGGCCTGATGACGGCCGCTCGGGAATACGCGGTCCGCGAGTACGGTCACCAGCCGTCCGTCCAGACGGTGCACCGCCACGTGCACTTGCTGCGCGCGACCGACCGCGAAAACCACGTTCGTCTGCGGGTTGAACGGGTTGGGGAACGCACCCAGCAGCTGCAAGCCGGCAGCCGGCACCGCCAGTTCGATGGTCTTGCTCTCGAGCAGGACGGTCTGGCTGCCGTTGCGCAGATAGAGCGAGTACGTCACCGTGCCGTTGGCGAGCAGGTCGTGAGCGTGGTAGCGGCCCGCGCCGTCGGTCGTGAAGGCGACCGGCCAGCTCTGGGCGCCGCGCTGCGCGATCAGCTCGAACTCGCCCGGCATCGCGCCGTAAGCGACCCAACTCAGGTCCGCGCCGGACTGCGCCGCGACGACCTCGAAGCTGGACAGCAGCACAGGCACGACCGCTTCGCTGCGGACGACCAGTCCGGCTCGCACGGTTCCGCGCGCGGGCTCGCTGTCGGGCTCGGTCCGCCCGGCGGCCTCCGGATCGACGATCTCTTCCGGCAGGTAATCCACGGCGACGAAGTCCGGCACGGTCAGGTCGGCCACGAAGTAGACCGCCGCCCGTCCGTCCGGCTGGCGGTCGCCAACCGCCAGCGCGGCGATGCCAGTCATGTCGGTGAGCGTATGACCGGGATCGGGCACGCCGTCGCCGTCGAAATCGACCAGGTCGTCGCGCTTGAGCATGATTTCGCCGTTGAAGATCAGTACTTCGCGATTGGTGCCGCCATCGTTGACGAACCAGGCCACGGCCCAGTCGCCGTTGTTGTTCATGTAGGCGCGTTCGATCGCGCCGGCGAGCGGATAGCCGCCCACGAGGTCGCCCTCGCGCAGGACGATCATGCCGTTGACGACCACGAACTCATCGGTGGCGGTGGGACCGGAGGTGTCGCCGGTGAACATGTAATAACCGGACTCGGTGATCCCCATGTAATCGAAGTTCTCCCAGTTCTCACCCGGCAGGCCGCCCGCCGCCGCCGGCACCGGCGAACCCCGGCTGACCGGCTGGCCGTCGATCAGGACCACGGCGCCATCGATCACCACGTGGCGATTCGTTGCTGTCGGACCAGTGGTGACGACCTGGGCGATGTAATGAGTGCCGTACGCGGAGTACCGGAAGTCGAAGGTCACCGCGGTGCCCGTGTCCAGCGGCTGGTCGAGGCCGTCGACCATGTCCCCGCCCAACAGGACCGGCGCGCCGTCCCAGCCGTAGAACAGGCCGCGATTTTGGGTGCTGCCGCCCTGGACCGAGGTGATGCCGCCGACGAAGTAGGGAATACCGTCGCCGGTCGTGCCCGGCCGGCTCGCGAAGCGCCAGAACCATCCTTCGAGATGCGGAATCACTTCTTCCTCGACCGCAATCGGGACGTCGCCGTACCAGACCGAATCCAGACCCGTCGAACCGCTGTCGAGGTTGTTGCACGTGGGGCTGTAGGCGACCTCGCCCTCGTTGCTGAACCCGTAGAACGTCTCGAATGCGGTCTGCTCGAAGATGCCGATCGTGCCCTCGCTGCGGATCAGCGCGCCCGGGCCGTCGATCGCGTTGCCCCAGAAGCGGCTGATCGTGCCCTCGGTGCCGGTTGTGACGACACCGAAACAGTAGCCGCCGCCGTGGTTGGCGGCGGGCGTGGTGATGGAAGTGACGGGATTGCCCGCGGGTCCGCCGGGCAGGTCGACGTTGTTCTTCAGAAGAACGGTAGCCGTCGGTTGGGCGCCGACCGCGACTGGAAGCAGCACGACGGTCAGTGTCAGGAATTTGAGCATTCTGGGCATGGTGTTCCTCCTTGGGGGCGAAGAATCTCGGAGGTTACCCCGGCGCCGATCAGCGCCGCTGGGGGCGACATTCTAACACACTTTGGTTGTCTTTGGCGGGGTGTTTTCTCGTACAGCGACCGCAGCCCGGACTCCGGTCTAGCAGGCTGTTGAAAAACTGGGCTCGGCCAGATCCAGTTTTTCACCAGCTTGCTAGACCCCGAAGAAGTTCTTCTGCGGGAACTCGTCGGCATCGTCGCCGTAGGCCGCGATCTCGCCGTCGGAGATCACGAACGTCGCATGCGTACCGTACCGGCGGCTGAACTGGACCCGGCGGGGCGACCGCCCGGAAGCGGCCAGATGCAGCTCGGCGAATTCCTTGTCCCGCGGCGCGGTTAGATCGGCGCTGCATACCGGGCACTGGAACTTGACCAGGTCGCCGACATCCATCGAATCGGCCAGGGAACGGTCGCAGACGAACTTGTAGTTGCCGGGCATCGGGCTGAGCAGGATCAGCCCCCGGCGCCCGCGATGCATCGCCACCAGGACGATCTTCACGCTGGGATTGAGATTCGCCCCACAATGCGGGCAGAGATAGATGTTCTTCATCGAACCGCCTCCCGATCTCGAGTTCGAACGCATGACGCCCGCGCGAACAGCATATCCTGCGCCAATGACGCCCGCGAGGTCAAGACACGGATCGGACGACCGTAACCGACGGCGATACGGCGCGATAAAAATTCGGCACAACGCAAATTGATCAGAATTATCAACGGAATTCAATGACTAATGTCTGACGATCGGCGGAGTATCGGCTTGAATTCACTGCGATCGTCCGGTATCATCCAAAGCATGGACGACCTCGACTTGACGATTCTCTCCGTGCTGCAGGCGAATGGGCGCATCACCAACGCCGAACTGGCGCGCCAGGTCGATCTCGCGCCTTCGAGCACGCTCGAGCGTGTGCGCCGGCTCGAAGAGCACGGCCTCATCCAGGGCTATCGTGCCCTGCTGGATCCGCACAAGCTCGGCTTCCAGGTGCAGGCCGTCGTCCTGGTCAATCTTGCCGGGCACCAGGCCGACCCGATCGACGCCTTCGAGGAACAGGTGCGATCCGTCCCCGAGGTCAAGCTCTGCCTGCACGTGACCGGCCGCTACGACTACCTGCTGCACGTGGTCGTGCGCGACATCGACCACCTGCGGCGGCTCGTCACCCGGAACCTGGCCGCCATCAGCGGCGTCCAGAAGCAGGAGACCTTCCTCGTGCTTTCGACCGCGAAGCAGGACCAGGGCTACGCTCTGAACTGTCTCGCCGAAACCCGCCCGGCGCGCCGCCGCGCCGCCGCGAACACCAACGAAACTGACCCCGGCAGACCGCTGAACCAGGAGGCCTGATCATGCGCGACGTCTTGACCCCCTCTGGCGTGGAAAAATACATCGCCGCGGCCCAGCAAGCCGCCCAGCGGCATGCCGGCGACCTCGCCGCGATGCGCAAGTGCCGCTTCGACACCATCGCGGTGCACGGCCTATACTCCATGGGCGAGGCGCTCGATTTCAACCAAGGCTCGATCATCGAACCCATCTACATGAGTTCGTCGCAGGCCTATCGCGATGCCGACGAGATGGAGGCCGCGCTCGCGTACAAGATTCCCACCTGGTGCTACTCGCGCATCGCGAACCCGAGCCTCTACTACTTCGAGAACACCCTGGCGCTGCTCGAGGGCTACGGCCTCGCCGGCGAAACCGGCTGCTGCGCGACCGCGTCGGGCATGGCCGCCATCCACACCGCCACCGAGCCCTTCCTGGCCGTCGACCCCAAGCGGCCGACCGCCAAGCTAAACTTCGTCGCCACCTGCCAGGTCTACGGCGGCACATTCCAGCTTTTCAGCGTGCGCCGCATGCAAGAGCGGGGCATCGAATGCCGCTGGGTCAAGAACTCGGCGGACCTCGAGGAGTGGGCGGCCAAGATCGACGAGAACACCCGCTTCCTCTACGGTGAGCTGCCGTCCAACCCCGGCCAGGCGTTCTTCGACCTCGCCGCGGTGGCCAGGCTGGCGCACGCCCACGAGTTGCCCTTGATCGTCGACAGCACGGTCGCCACGCCGGCGCTCATGCGGCCGCTCTGCCACGGGGCCGACGTCGTCGTGCAATCGGTCACCAAGAGCATGACCTCGTCCGGTTTCGGCATCGCCGGTGCGTTGATCGCGCGCAAGAATCTCGCCAGCCGCTTTGGCAGTGATGAGATGAAGGCCGACTTCGCCGCCTACATCAAGCAGCTTCCCAACCGGGACATGGGCCCGAACCTCTCGCCGATGAACGCCATCCTCTCGTTGAACGACATGCGCACGCTGCGCTCGAAGATGGATCTCTTCAGCCGCAGCACCATGCAGGTCGCCGAGTTCCTGGCCGGCCACCCAGCGATCGAGCGGGTCGATTACCTCGGCCTGCCGCAGCACCCGCTGCACGCGCTCGCCTCGCGCTACATGTTCCTGGTCGACGCCGAGCACGACGCCGAGTACCGGCGGCCGGTGAACCGCTACGGGCACCTGATGTCGCTGCGCGTCAAGGGCGGCGCCGAACCCACCCGCCGCGTCTTCGACGCGTTCCAGCGCATCTGGCGGGCGACCGACCTGGGCCGCATCAAGTCCGTGGCCACCATCCCGGCCATCTCCACCCACTCGCAACAGGGCGAGGAAGGCCGCTGCCTGGCCGATATCCCGGACAACCTGATCCGGCTCTGCGTCGGCGGCGAACACCCCGACGACATCATCGCCGACCTGGACCAGGCGCTGCGCGCCATCGACGGCCGGGTGCAGGTCGCCGTGCCGGCGGCCTTCTCCACGGGCGGCGCCTCGCGCGAACTCCCCGGCCAGAGGTAACGCCGTGATCAGCTACTACAGCACCAACCGCCGGGTGCCCGAGGTCGACCTCGCCCAGGCCTTGCTGCAGGGTCAGGCCGGCGACAAGGGGCTCTTCCTGCCGCGGCCCATGCCGCGGTTGCGCCCCGGATTCCTGGCGCAGGCCCGCGACCTCGCCTACCCCGACGTCGCCGCCGAGGTCCTCAGCCTCTTCGCCGAGGGTGTGTTCAGCCGTGACGACCTGCTCGCAATCTGCCACGACGCCTACGACTACGCCGTGCCGCTGGAGCAGGTGGTCGGCCGGTGCCACCTGCTGCGCCTGGACCAGGGGCCGACCGCGTCGTTCAAGGATTTCGCGGCCCGCTTCATGGGCCGCGCTCTCGGGCGCCTGGTCAAGGCCCGCGGCGGCGAGCTGCTGGTATTGACCGCCACCTCGGGCGACACCGGCTCGGCGATCGCCCACGCGTTCCTGGGCGTGCCGGGTATCCGGGTTGTCGTCCTGTTCCCGCACGACGAGGTCTCCGACCGCCAGCGCCGCCAGATGACCACCCTCGGCGGCAACATCCAGACCCTGGCGCTCGACAGCAAGTTCGACGACTGCCAGGCCCTGGTGAAGCAGGCGTTCGCCGACCCGGACCTCGCCCGCCTGAGCCTGACCTCGGCCAACTCGATCAACATCGGCCGTCTCTTGCCGCAATCGGTCTATTATATTCATGCCGCCGCGCGCCTGGCCGACAGCGCCGCCGGCGAAGAGGTCGTCTTCAGCGTGCCGTCGGGCAACTTCGGCGACCTGATGGGCGGCCTGCTGGCCTGGCGCCTGGGCCTGCCGGTCGCGCGCTTCGTCGTCGCCACCAACGCCAACGACGAGGTGCCGCGGTTTCTCGCCACCGGCCGCTACGAGAAGATCGTGCCCAGCCTCAAGTGCATCTCCAATGCGATGAACGTGGGCCACCCGTCGAATCTGGCGCGGATCGTCGACCTCTACGGGGGTTGGCTGGACGAGCTGGGCATCATCAAGCAGCAGCCGGACCTCGCCGCGCTGCGCCGCGATCTGTACGCGGTCAGCATCGACGACCAGACGACGCGGCAGACCATCATCGACACCTATCGCGACCACCGCACGATCCTCGAGCCGCACGGGGCGGTGGGTTGGGCCGGCCTGCAGCATTTCCTCGCCGCGCATCCGGAGCACGCCGCCACGACGGCCATCTCGCTCGAGACGGCGCACCCCGCCAAGTTCCCCGAAGAGATCCGCGCGCTGCTCGGCCTCGACCCCGCCCTGCCGCCGAGTCTGCACGGTCTGGACGACAAGCCCGAGACATTCCGCCGCCTGGAGACCGACTACCTGGCGTTCAAGGAGTTCCTGCTCGCGGAGTACGGCGCATGAAGACCATCATCATCATCGGCGACGGGATGAGCGATCGGCCGGTCGCGCGCCTGGGCGGCAAGACCCCGCTCATGGTCGCGCGCAAACCCCACATCGACCGCATCGCGCGCGAGGGACGCCAGGGCCGGCTGCGCACCATCGGCGAAACCGGTCCCGCCGACTCGGCCGTGGCGAACCTGGCCGTCCTGGGCTACGACGCCTCGGTGAGCAAGGAAGGCCGCGCCGTCCTCGAGGCGGCCAGCATGGGCGTCGATATCGAGCCGGGCGACGTGGCGCTGCGCTGCAATCTCGTCTGCCTGGAGGGACCGGCCGCCGAGCAACGCATCCGCAACCATTCGGCCGGGCATATCGCGACCGCCGAGGCCGCTGAACTCATCGCGGCGCTGGAGGCCGAGTTGGGCGGCGGCCGGGGCTCCGAACCGATTCGCTTTCATGCCGGCGTTAGCTACCGGCATCTGCTGGTGTTGACCGGCGGCTGGGCATCCTCGGCCGTCGAGTGCGCACCGCCGCATGACCATGTCGGCGGCCGCGCCGCCGACCTGCTGCCGCGGCCGCTGCCCGACGCCCCCGCCGCCGAGAAGGACGCCGCGCAGAGGACGGCCGCCCGGCTCGTGGCGCTGCACGCCCAGGCCGCCGGGATCCTCACCGCGCACCCCGTCAACCTGGCGCGCCGCGCCGCCGGCCGGGACGAGGCCAACTCCATCTGGACATGGTCGCCGGGCCGCCGTCCCACGATGCCGACGCTGCGCGAGCGCTTCGGCGTGCGCGGAGCCGTGATCTCGGCGGTCGATCTGGTGATGGGTCTTGGTGTCTATGCGGGCTTGGATCTCATCCGCGTGCCCGGGGCCACCGGGCTGCACGATACCAACTACGAAGGCAAGGCCCAGGCCTGCCTGGACGCCCTGATCGACCACGATTTCGTGTACGTCCATGTCGAGGCCACCGACGAAGCCGCGCACGCACGCGACCTCGACCTCAAGATCCGCTGCATCGAATTCCTCGACGAGCGCCTCGTGCGGCCGATCCTGGCCGGGCTCGAGGCGAACAACATCGCCGCCGCCGTGGCCGTCCTGCCCGACCACCCGACCCCGGTCGAGACCGGTCAACACGGCCGTGACCCCGTGCCCGTGGCCATCCGGCGACCCGGCGACGCGCCCGATGCGACGACCGGCTATGACGAGGTCCAGGCCGCGCAAGGAGCGCTGGGTTTGATGGTCGGAGACGAGTTTATCCGTCGGGTATTGGCCTGACTCCTGCCCTGCCGGCGGCAGCCGGCTCCGGTTGCCGCCGTTGCTGCGAATCGTTGCTTGCCTGGGGGCGAGGTCGACTATTATCATCGCGTCCCGAAGCGGCCTTGCGGGCAGCCGCAGACTCAAGGCCGCCGGAAACGACCTTGCGCCTGGGACTTGCGCCATTCGCGTTCCCTGGAGACGAGATGTCTGAGAGCAGGTCGACCACCACGGAGACCGTCTCGCGCGCCGAGCCGGGCAAGTACCGCAACCCGCTGATCCAGGCGGTGTTGCTGATGGCGGTCTGGCTCATTCTCAGCGAGCACTTCGACCTCTTGCACATTCTCTACGGTGTTTTCTCGGTGGGCCTGGTGACCTGGCTCAATCTGCGCCTGCGCGCGTTGCCGCTGGTCGAGAACGAGCCGGCCGGCGTGGCCAGCGTTCGCATCGGCCGCCTGCTCGTCTACCTGCCGTGGTTGCTCTGGCAAATCATTCAGTCCGGCGTGTATGTCGCCTACAAGGTGCTGCAACCCCGTCTGGACGTGCAACCGCGAATCCTGCGCTTCAAATCCCGGCAGCCCAGCGTGATGGCCAAGGTCATCCTGGGCAACTCGATCACCCTGACCCCGGGCACTCTCACCCTGGACATCCGCGGCGACACGTTCTACGTGCATGCCCTGACCGGCTCCGTCGCGCACGGCCTCAGCGACGGCAACATGCCGCACTGGGTGGCCAGCCTCTACCGCAAGGACTGCCCGCCCGAGCAGTTGTGCAGCGACGTCGTTCACGTTGACACGCGGGACGGTCTGGCCCATGGATAGCGTCTTCGTCGGGGTTGCGCTGGTGTTGGGCGCCGTTCTGCTGATCCCGTTCTACCGCGTGTACAAGGGCCCAACGGTTTTCGACCGCCTGCTCGGCGTGTCCACGGTCGGCACCAAGACGATCGCCATGATCATCCTGCTGGGATTCATCTACGGTCGTATCGACATGTTCGTCGACATCTCGCTCGGCTACGCCATCCTGAACTTCGTGGGCGGCCTGGCCATGGCCAAGTACTACAAGTCCGAAACGAAAGCCTGACCATGGAGCTGGTCTGGACCGTAAAAAGCGTACTGGCGACCGTCCTACTGTGCGGAGGCGCCTTCATCATGCTCGTCGGCAGCATCGGCATCAACCGCCTGCCCGACTTCTTCAGCCGCACCCATGCCGCCGCCAATGTGGACACTCTCGGCATCCTGCTCTTCGTCGGCGGCCTGATGGTGCACGAGGGCCTGTCGATCAACAGCGCCAAGCTGCTGCTGATCGTCGTGTTCCTGTTGTTGACCAGCCCCATCGCCAGTCACGCGCTCGCCCGCCGCGCGCTGCTCGCGGGGCTGATCCCCTGGTTCGCGAAAGACCATGCCGCCGGGACCGCGCCGTCCGCGTCCGCCGGCGGCGACCCGGCGGAAGGCGGCCTCTGATGTCCTGGCTGATCGAGGTTTTCCTGTTCGTGCTGATGGTCGTGTCGGCGCTCGTCGCCTTGCGCAGCCACGACCTGCTGGCGGCGGCGGTAACGTTGAGCCTGTTCAGCTTCATGTCCGCGGTGATCATGGCGTCCCTCGGCGCGATCGACGTGGCGTTCACCGAAGCCGTCGTCGGCGCCGGCGCCGTGGGCGTGTTCAACATCGTCGCCATCACGCTGACCACACGGGAGAGTCGGGATTGAAGATCCACCAGGCCCTCGTGCTGCTGGCCTTCGCCGCCGTGCTGACCATGGCGGCGATGCAGTTGCCGGCGCGCGGCGACGCGGCGTCGCCCGCCAACCGGGTGTTCAACACCCGCGGCGAACCGGTCGCCGGCGCCCACTACATCAGCCACGCCGAGAAGGACGCCGCGACGCCCAACATGGTCACGGTGATCCTCGCCGACTACCGCTCCTTCGACACGCTGGGCGAGACGCTGGTGGTCTTTGCGGGCGGCATCGCCTGCTTGTTCATCCTGCGGAGGCTGAAGCCGTGATCGAGCACGCCAGGCCGTTCGACCTTGCCGCCGAGCGCTGCGGACCGTCGTCGAGCCCGATCATCCGCATCGCCTCGCGCGGGCTGGCGCCGCTGATCCAGATCATCGGCCTCTACGTCTTCTTCCACGGCCATTACAGCCCGGGCGGCGGCTTCCAGGGCGGCGTCCTGCTGGCGGCGAGCATTATCCTCTTGCGCATGGGCCTCGGCTTCGCCAACACGCAGACCGTGATGCCCTCCGGTTGGACCGTGCCGCTGGGCGCGGTCGGCGGCCTGATCTACATCGGCACGGGTTTCTTCGCCGTGCTCTGCGGCGGCAATTTCCTGGATTACGGCGTATTCCCGATGCCCTGGCTCGACCCTCCCCATCTGCACAGCTACGGCATCTTGTTCATCGAAGTCGGCGTGACGTTGACGGTCATGTCCACGCTGGTCGCCATCTTCGACCACCTCCTGGACGGTTGAGCATGCTCGAGATCATCAAGGGATATTACGCCTACTTCTTCCTGGTCGCGGTGTTCTGCATCGGGCTGTTCGGCATGATGGTCAAGCGCAACCTGATGAAGAAGGTCATGGGGATGTCCATGGTGCAGTCGGCGGTCATCCTGTTCTGGATCGTCAGCGCCTTCAAGGAAGGCGCGACGGTCACCGTTCTCGACCCCACGCGCGAGGTCGAGAACGCCGACCTCTACCTCAACCCGCTGCCGCACACCCTGATGCTGACGGCGATCGTCGTGGCGGTGGTCACCCTGGGCGTCTCCTTCGCGTTGCTCATCGTCATCTACCGGCGCTACCGGACGCTGGAAGAACCCCTACTGCTGGAAAAAATGCAATGATGACGAGCCATATCCCGCTGTTGATTCCGGCTTCTTTTCTCCTTGCCGCGCTGCTCATCCCCCTGGCGGCGCTGCTTTGGCGCCGGCTCTCCTGGCTGCTGGCGGTCGCCACGACCGGCCTGTGCTTCTTCTACGCGGTCAAGGGCTTGGTGCACGTCACGACGGTGGGCCGGCTGCATTACCATCTCGCCGGCTGGCAGCCGCCGTTCGGCATCGAGTTCGTGCTCGATCCGTTGTCGGCGTTCTTCAGCGTGTTCGTGACCGGCGTGGCCCTGCTGGCTCTGATCCACGCCGGGCGGGTGGTGGCCCACGAGGTTTCCGGCGTCGACATGGGCTTCTATTCGCTGGCCATGCTGCTGTTGGCCGGCCTGAGCGGCATGGTGGTCACCGGCGATCTCTTCAATCTCTATGTCTTCCTGGAGATCAGCGCCCTCGCGAGTTACGCCCTGATCGCCCGCGGCGATCCGCGCGCGCCGCTCTCGGCGTTCCGCTATCTCACCTTGGGCACGACCGGCGCCGCGTTTTACCTGCTGGGCCTTGCGTTCGTCTATATGAGTGTGGGCTCGCTCAACCTCGCCGACGTGAGCCAGCTGCTGCCGGACGTCGGCGACACCCGTCCCGTGTTGCTTGGGCTTTCGCTGATGGTGCTGGGCATCGGCCTGAAGATGGCGCTCTTCCCGCTGCACGCCTGGCTGGCTGACGCCTACACGCACGCCTCGTCGGCGGCCACTGCCCTGATCGCCCCGATCGGCACCAAGGTGGCGGCCTACGTGCTGCTGCGCTTGATGTTCTTCCTGGTCGACCCGCAGTACCTGCGCGACCAGACGCCCCTGCCCGCCATCGTGGGCTGCCTAGGCGCCGCCGGCATGCTCTGGGGCTCGATCATGGCCATGTGCCAGAAGGAGCTCAAGCGCATGCTCGCCTACAGCAGCGTGGCGCAGGTGGGCTACATCGCCCTGGGCATCGGCCTGGCGTCGCCGCTGGGATTCATCGGCGCTACGCTGCATGCCCTGAACCACGCCTGCATGAAGGCTTGTCTGTTCCTCGTCACCGGCAACTTCCGCGTGCGTCTGGGGCACTCCACCCTGCCCAGGCTGGTGGACGATCTGCGCCGAACCATGCCCTGGTCGGCGGCCGCGTTCACCGCCGCCGCGATTTCGATGGTCGGCCTGCCGCCTCTCGCTGGTTTCTTCAGCAAGTGGTACCTGGTGCTCGGGTCGATCCAGCAATCGAACTGGGTGTTCGTGGCCGTGCTCGTCGCCAGCAGCCTGCTCAACGCGGTCTATTTCTTCCGCGTGCTCGAGCGCCTGTACTTGACACCGCTCGCGCCGCCCGGCGACACCGATGTTGCGACCGCCGCGGCGACCCGCGAGGCGCCCGCGTCGATGCTGGCGCCGACCTTGGTGCTGGCGTGCGCGTTGCTGGTGCTCGGCATCTTCAATGCCTGGATCGTCTCGACGTTCATCAACCCCATGATCCCCAGCAGGCTCGGGTGGTAGCCGACCATGCCAGTGACCCATGAATCCGTGATCCCGTTGTTGGCCGTGCTGGCGCCGCTGGCGGCGATCCCGTTGATCCTGTTGTCGTCGCGGCGGCCCAACCTGCGCGAGTTCTGGACGCTGGCCGCCGCGTTCACCGCCTGCGGCCTGGTCCTGAGCCTGCTGCCCGGCGTTCTGGCCGGACGCACGGTCGCCTACGACATCCTGACCATCTCGCCAGGCATCGCGCTCTCCCTGCGCGTCGACCCCACCGGCTTGTTCTTCGCGATCATCTGCTCGAGTCTGTGGATCCTCACCTCGTTCTACTCGATCGGCTACGTGCGGGGCGCCGGCGAGAAGAAGCAAACCCGCTACTTCGCGAGCTTCGCGCTCTGCATCGGCGCCACGCTGGGCATCGCGCTGTCGGCGAACCTGCTCTCGTTCGTGATCTTCTACGAGATGCTGAGCCTGGGCACCTACCCGCTGGTCATCCACAAGGAGACGCGCGAGTCGTACCGCTCGGGCCGCATGTACCTGACCTACGCGCTATCGGCGGGCCTCTTGCTGATTGTCGCTACCGCCTGGACCTGGACCCTGGCCCATAATCTCGACTTCCGGCCGGGCGGCTTCCTGGGCGGGGTGCTGGCCGATGAGGGCGCGGCGCGCGCGCTGTTCCTGCTGTTCATCGCCGGCGTGGGCGTCAAGGCCGGCCTGATGCCCCTGCACAGCTGGCTGCCGGCGGCGATGGTGGCGCCGACCCCGGTCTCGGCGCTCCTGCACGCCGTGGCGGTCGTCAAGTCGGGCGTCTTCGGCGTGATCCGCGTGGCGGGGTTCGTCTTCGGGCCGGCGACCATGCAGGCGTTCGGGCTCGACACGATCCTGGCCGCGGTCGCCGCCGTCACGATCATCCTGGCCTCGGTGATCGCGCTGCGGCAGGACAACCTCAAGAAGCGGCTCGCCTTTTCCACGATCGGCCATCTATCGTACATCGTGTTGGGCGTGGCCTTGCTGTCGCCCGAGGGATTCATGGGCGGCCTTTTGCACCTGGCCAACCACGCCACCACCAAGATCGCCCTGTTCTTCTGCGCCGGGGCGATCTACGTCAACCTGCACAAGACGGAGATCAGCGAGCTGGACGGCATCGGCAAAGTGATGCCCTGGACCATGGCCGCCTTCACGGTCGGCGTGCTGGGGCTGTCCGGCGTGCCGCCGATCAATGCCTTCGTGAGCAAGTTCTACCTGTGCAAGGGCGCCGTCTCGAGCGGGCAGCTCGTGTTCCTGGCGGTGTTCCTGGCGAGCGGTCTGCTGAATATGGCCTATTTCTTCCCGATCCTGCACCGTGCGTTCTTCCGGCCTGGCGGGGCGGGTCTGCACGGCCACGGCGAGGCATCGCCCCTGATGGTAGTACCGATCGTCATCGTCGCCGTTCTATCTCTGGTGCTCGGACTGTATCCCAACGCGCTGGTTCACTTCTTCGACCTGGCGCGCGGCATCTCCCAGTCCGTCATGGCGGGTGCCGCCGCGCCGCTGGCCGGCCTGGCGCCCTGACGACGAGGTCCGCTATGGTGATCATCCGCTTGATCGAAGCCCTGCGCGCGCGACCGCGGCTGCTACGGAGTCTGTGCTTCGGCCTGCTCGGCGCGTTCGCGCTCTGGGACGCGCTCGTGCTCGACAAGAGCCACGCGCACACCGCGTTCGAGAAGCTGCCAGGCTGGTGGTCGCTCTTCGGCGTGGCCGCCTGCGCCGCGATCATCGTCTTCGCCAAGTGGCTCGGCCACCGCGGCGTCTCGCAGGGCGAGGACTACTATGAATGACCTCTGGCTGCACCCGGCGCTGGTGATGATCGCGGGCTGTGTGCTCTTGCCGTTCGTGCGCGGTACGCTGCGCCAGGCGTATTTGCTGGCTGTGCCGCTGCTGGCCTTCGCGCTGGTCCTACGCATGACGCCCGGCGTGCATGCGGTCGTGCCGTTCCTCGGCCTCGAGCTGACCTTCGGCCGCGTCGACGCGCTCAGCCTCGTGTTCGCGCACATCATGACCCTGATGTGCCTGCTCGGCACGCTCTACGGCCTGCACGTGCGCGAGACCACGCAACACATCGCAGCCTGGATGTACGTGGCCGGCTCCCTGGGCGTGATCTTCGCCGGCGATCTCTTCGTGCTATTCATCTTCTGGGAATTGATGGCCGTCGCCTCGACGTTCCTGGTCTGGTTCCGCCGCACCGAAAGGGCGCAGAAAGCCGGCATGCGCTACCTGCTGGTGCACGCGGTGGGCGGGGTCGTGCTGCTGGCGGGCATCCTGCTGCACTGGCACGACAGCGGCAGCCTGGCCTTCAACCTCATGGATGTGGACCACCTCACCACGGCCGGCTGGCTCATCCTGATCGGTTTCGTGCTCAACGCGGCGGTGCCGCCGCTGCACGCCTGGCTGCCCGACGCCTACGCCGAGGCCACCGTAGCCGGCGCGGTCTTCATGTGCGCTTTCACGACCAAGACCGCGATCTACGCGCTGTGCCGGGGCTTCGCCGGGCTGGATATTCTGGTGCCCTTCGGCGTGGCGATGACCCTCTACGGCGTCGTCTACGCCGTGCTCGAGAACGACACGCGGCGCCTGCTGTCGTACCACATCATCAGCCAGGTGGGCTACATGGTGGCGGGTGTAGGGATCGGCACCGCGATGGCGATCAACGGTGCCATCGCGCATGCGTTCGCCCACATCCTCTATAAAGCGCTGCTGTTCATGGGCGTGGGCGCGGTGCTGCACATGACCGGCCGCAGCAAAGCGACCGAGCTGGGCGGACTATACCAGAAGATGCCCTGGGCGTTCTTCTACACGGTGGTCGGCGGGCTCTCGATCTCCGGCTTCCCGCTGTTGAGCGGCTTCGTGAGCAAAAGCATGATCGTGGCCGCCGCCTTCGAGGACCATCTCAACTGGGCCGCCGTGTTGATGTTGATGGCGTCGGTCGGTACGTTCCTGTCGGTGGGCTTGAAGCTTACGTACGCGATCTGGTTCGGCAGGAACAACTGCAGCGAGGAGACCTGGCAGAAGGCGAAGGACCCCGGCTGGAACATGCACGGCGCGATGATCATCACCTCGGCGCTGTGCCTGTTCATCGGCGTCTACACGCCGTACCTCTACGCCATGCTGCCCAACCAGTCAGTCCACTACGAGCCGTACACGGCCTACCACTTGGCGGAGACCCTGCAGATCCTGTCGTTCACCGCGCTGGGGTTCTGGCTGTTCCGGAAGAAGCTGTCGCCCAAGGCCAAGATCAGCCTGGACCTGGACTGGTTCTACCGTGCGCCGGCACCCTGGCTGGGCCGCGTCGTGGTGGGCGGGGTGAACCACTTCTTCGTGCTGGGCGGCGACGCCGCCCTCGCCGTGGCCCACGGGGCGGTCCGCCTCGCGCGCAACCCCTTCCAGGTGTTCGGCCGCCGTGGCGCGCCCGCGCGCGACTTCGACCCCGACCTGGACCGCGGTCCGCTCGGCAGCCCGATCGCCGCGGCGCTGCTGCTGGCGACCGTCGTGGTGGCCTGGATGTACTGGCGGTAACCGAGGCGCCGACGATGCTCCCCGGCAACCGCGTCACTTCGCCGCGGCCGTCTTCACCTTCGGCAACACGTCGCGCCCGTAGAGGCTGCAAACGCCCTTCTTCGCCTTGGGCGCCAGTTGGAGATCCTTGATCGCCTTCTTGACTTTCGCCTCGGGTAGGCCGAGTTCCTTGGCGATCGCGCCGGCGGAGAGCAGGTCAGGGTTCTTGGCGGTGGGCATGGTTCGCGCCTCCGAGGTCGGTCGGATTCGTGGTTCGATCAGAACAACGGCGTCCAGCAACCTCGCTGGGCCGAAGCGATCATAGCCTGCCGGCTCGCTTGGGGAAAGCGCGCGTCGCGACCGGATGGTCCGATCGACCCGCGGCGCGGGCGCAGCCAGGTGCTCGTCACGCGTATCCGAACAGCGGCGGGAAGACGACCACGACGATGGCCGCCCACACGGCATAGACCGGCAGGTAGTCCGTCTGCCAGCGTTCGAGGCGCATGAACGAGCCGCGCCCGCGCAGGAACTTCACGTAGAGGACGGTGGACCAGGCCAGGTTGACGAATAGGATCACGTTCTCGCCCAACGCGGCCACGCGGTTGGGGCTGAAGCCGAATTCGGAGATACGCGCGGCGATCGCCCACAGCGCCACCGCGTCGGCCAGGAGCGCGCAGACCAGCAGCATGACCTGCAGCGCGTCGAAGACGCCTGGGGGCGCCGCATGGTCCCGCGCGGACACGGCATAGAGCAGCAGGCCCAGGACCAACACCAAGAGAAGGTCGAAGGCGATGAGCACGTCGCGCTCGATGTCGATCCCGCGCCCGGTCCACAGCAAGGTCACCAGGAACGCGACCAGTGCGGCGGCGAACAGGGGCGTGAAAAGGCGCGTCAACACCGGCGCCATGTTCTCGATCACGCTCTGTTTCGCCTCCACCAGCCAGGAGCCGATCAGAACGCCTCCCATAGCGCCGCACGGCAGCAGCCACGACGTGAAGAAGGGCTCGACGTCGACCCCGATGGCCTGAAAGATCAAGAACATGAACCCCGTGAGGACGCCGCCGCCGAGGGCGATCAGCACGTAATAGATGAAGAGCTCGCCCGAGAACCGAATGAAATCCATGCGGCCGCCCGACTGTCCCCAACGCCCTCCCGCGTACCCAATGCCCACGACCAGCCAGAGCGCGATCGGCGCGTGTAGCGCCGAAAGAACCTCGGTGGAGCTGCCGGCAACGAATGGATAGATGTTGGCGAAGACGCCCGCCGCGATGAACGCCGCGGCCAGCCAGCGGACCGTGCCGGCTGCGAGCTGACGTTTCCAGACGAAGTAGCCGGCCAGCGGAGGCAACACGAAGAGGCTGAGGTTACGGGCGTAGAATCCGGCGTCTTCGCTGATCTGGAGTCCGAAGAGCGCCGGCACCTTGATGAGCACGGCCGCCGTGATTGCCAGTGCGACGGCCGCGGCAGCATCAATCTGGGCTCGTCCGCGCGACGCTCCCGCGTCGGCGGCGTTGACGACGAGCTGCTTCCAGAGTCGGTCCGAGTGTTCGCGAGCGAACTCCCTGGAAAAGGCGTCGAGGTTGCCCATGCGCTTGACCGCCACCAGGAAGGCCTCGTCGGTCGAGAGGCCCGCGTTGACCAGGACCGTAATCTGCTCGCGCAGATGGTCTTCCAGCTCCGCCACGTCAACGGCGTGGATTGCCTGCCGGCGGCGGACGTAGCCCCGCCACTGGTCGATCTGGTCCTCGAGCGACACCATATGATCCGGACCCGTCATCGCTCAGGCTCCTCGGGGAAATGGCGCGGCTGGCGCCGGCGGGGCAATCGAGAAGGAGGCGGAGAGCGCCGGGTGCGCATCACCGCGCGATGACGAATCGCCCCACGAAGTCCTCGTAATGTCTGTCCTGTGGCGCCACCGCGAAGAGATATATCCCGCTTGTGACCTCCTGCCCATTGCGGCTCACAAGATTCCAGTAGGCTTGGCCGTCGCCCTGGGAGCCGTCGTGCTCGATCGTCTGGACCAGATCACCGGCCAGCGTAAAAATCCGGATCGTGCTGCGGCAGCGCGGCAGGTTGGCGAAGGAGATGCGTACGCCGGTGGGATCCTGGCGGCTCGCATGCAGAGCCTGGAACTCCGCGAGCGACACGCGCGTGGCGGGATTCGGATACACGAACGGTCGCGGCTGCTCGCTCGCGGGCAGTTCGTCGCCGATGGCCTCCCGCCGCGGCTGCCCGATCAAGAAGTTCCCGGTCGGTAACGAACCGATCCCTTCGGCGAGGATGCTCTCGCCGTCCGGCGACCGGACGTGGTTGATGGCCGTCACCGCATAGAAGTAGATGAAACCGTTGTGCACGTCCCCGTCGCGATACCTGTAGTAGCGAGTCGCGGGTTTCGGCACGCCGACTGTGTCGGACCGGCTGGTGACGGCGAAGAATGTATCGAGCACATCCGGATAACCTTCCCAAGGCAGCAGGCTCTCGAGGCCGGGCACGGGCCGACCGCTGTGGTCGCGGAGCGGCGGACGCAGGAAGTAATTGTCGGCCGTGTCGGCCCCGACGACCTCCCACATCGCGTCGGCCAGCCCCGCAAACCGGGGGTCGTCGAGACACGCGGGGCGGTACGTGGCCGGCTCGAGGCCGGTGTTCCGCCCGAACATGGGTGGCGCCTCTCCGTCGCCAGGCGCCATGTAGTTGATGACGTCAAACTCGGCGATCATCTGCCAGGCGTCCGCCGAGGGCCCCGTGCGTTCAGACGAGCCGGGAGGCCGCGTCCAGCCGTCCGAACGCCAGATCCGGTAAGCCTCGAAATCGTCGAGTTCGCTCAGGCGGTCGGCCGTCCGCTCGCTACGGTCGTCCCAGTAGACCTCCACCGCTCGGTCACGCGGCACGACCCGCATATCGGGGACCGGCGGTGGCAACGTGCCGCTGCCGAAGGGGATCGTGGCCTCGAGGCCGGACATGCCAGTGCAGGCCAACCTGGCCGCGAGCGAACTCGAAGAGCACGGATTATTAAAACTCCTGTCCCGCGCGCAGTCTACCCCGTAGAAGCGCCGGCACTCCTCGCAGTTGTCCATACTGACCCAGAGGCAGTGCTTGTCGAGCTCCGGGTAGTATCGTAGGTTCTCCCGCGAGATCGGGAGCTCAAACAACATGGTCGGGATACAAGCGGGATTCCAGTAGTTCTGAAGACGCCTGTAGATAGGATTCTGCGGCGAATCCCAGGGCCTGCCGAAATCCTCGGCGCAAACCAGCGACTCGCGACCGAATCGTCCGGAACGCGCGTCGCTGTCCGCGTCGTACCAGCGCCCCGAGGCTGTTGGCAGATTCGCGAGCATGGCCAGCTGGAGCGCGTGCTCGCCCAGCGCCACGGTCATGGTCCCGGTGACGACCACGTGCTGGCCCGGCTCAAGGACCGACCATGGTCCAACGCTCAGAAGCACCAGATAGTCGCCGCTGTGGGCGAACGGT
>Ga0334882_1001028_pt1 | contig 36681 bp, 29 predicted proteins | sample GraSluR1_MG_5_FD_207226 | JGI IMG/M metagenome (GOLD analysis project Ga0334882, IMG submission 207226) | Sludge microbial communities from methane-producing bioreactor in Wageningen University, Netherlands - Granular Sludge_15_04-R1 | ecosystem: Engineered > Bioreactor > Anaerobic >... | reverse complement strand
TACAGGCAGCTCACTTTAATGTCGTTCAGTCTCTCAGTAAGGGGTTCCTTTCTGCGGCTGGCCGGCCTGCTCCAACCCTTGTTTCAGCTGCCCTTTTAGCTACTCTCTCTATGTTCGCGCCAGGTGAGCAGTAATTTACGCAAACATGTGGCTCAACAGAATGGATAACAAGCTGCCTTGATACTGGTTTCAGTAATCGAGTAATAAATCAGTCTGCAGTTGCTGCATGTAACCTTAAGCGAACATAAAGCGAGCGCAGGCTACTGCAGCAACCCCCCCCTATGACCAGGCTCACATAAACATGAAAAAGCTATGTGCCTGCCTATATATGAAGAACAAACATAAAGGTTAAGAAATAATTAAAATATATTGAATTCACTATTTACAACTTACAGAGAAAGATCTATAATAAAAAAGCGACACACGTGTCGCTTTATAAGAAATAAGGATTACTTCAATCCAGTAAACTGCATATAGGTATCAACTTAATTAACGGTAGTGAGGAGGTTATTTATGCCCGCAAAAGGAGAAGAGACAAAGAAAAAAATCCTGGAAAAGGCTGCAGAACTGTTTGTGCAAAAAGGATACTCGGCAGTGACTATGAAGGATTTATGCGAGGCAACTGGTTTAAGCCGCGGTGGTTTGTACCGTCATTTTAAATCTACCGGTGAAATGATGGCGATGCTGATCAATGAAGAACAGGAAATAGCTGACAATGAATTTAAAAAAGCAATTGCTGAAGGAAAATCAGCTCTCCATATGCTGGATGCCTTTATCATCAGGCACCAGCATTTTCTATTATCATCGACAAGCGCTTTGGAAGCGGCTATTAACCAGTTTGCTCTCTTAGATGAAAACGGAAGAAAAATTAACGAAGAAAGGGTGTGGTCAACGGTTAACAGGACAGCCGAGGTCATCCGGATTGGTCAGCAGGAAGGTCTCTTTATCGATGGAGATCCTGAAATTATAGCCTGGCACATTGTCTTTTTTATCGGAGGTATCCGCACACAGACAGTATTGGAAAACCCGGGGGCCGATTTTATTAAACAACAGATTGAATACCTCAGAACATTTTTGCTTAAAAATAAATAGCAGGAGATTCCTCTTCTGCATAATCATGAGCTACTTGAACAATATTGCGTTGTGGGGAAAGGATGGAGTTCGTGAAACGGATTATTAATGCTGAACCCTATAAAATCAAGATGGTTGAACCTTTAAGACAGATTACCAGGGAAGAACGGCAGAAGCTGATTGCCGGGGCAGGTTACAACGTTTTCAATCTTAGTTCTGAAGATGTTTACATTGATTTAATAACCGACAGCGGCACCTCGGCCATGAGCCAGTACCAGTGGGCTGCCATGCTTACAGGTGACGAAGCCTACGCCGGTTCAAGAAGTTTTTATCATATGCGCGATACTGTTAAAGATATTACCGGTTATGATTATGTATTGCCAACCCATCAGGGGCGGGGTGCAGATCATATATTTGCTGAAATGTTTATCAGGCCCGGTAGCATAATCCCAGGTAATATGCATTTTGACACTATCCGGGGCCATATGGCGATTAAGGGAGGACAACCCCTTGACCTGGTTATTGATGAAGGGCTGCAGCCGGTATCAGGCCATCCTTTTAAGGGTAATATTGACCCTGTGAAATTGGAAAATGCCCTGAAAGAGCATGGACCGGAAAAGATCCCCTTTATTCTCTTTACCGTAACCTGTAACAATAACGGCGGTCAGCCGGCTTCTATGGAAAATATCAGAACCATTTCAAAAATAGCTTCGAAATACAAAGTTCCATTCTTTTTCGATGTGGCTCGTTTTGCTGAAAACTGTTTCTTTATCCGGGAACGTGAAGCAGGTTACCGGGACAAAGAGATTTTGGAAATTGCCCGGGAAATGTTTTCCTATGGTGACGGATGCATAATGAGTTCCAAAAAAGACGGATTGGTCAATATTGGCGGTTTCATGGCGATGAAAGATGAGGAGCTTTACCGGAAGGCTTCACAATTGTTAATAATTTATGAAGGATTTCCCACATATGGTGGTATGTCCGGCAGGGATATGGAAGCCCTGGCGGTGGGACTTAAAGAAGTGCTTGAGTTGCCCTACCTGCAGCATAGAATTGGTCAGGTTGCCCAACTCGCAAGCTACCTGATCGAAGAAGGCGTGCCGATCGTGGAACCGGCGGGGGGGCATGCCATTTACCTCGATATGCAGCGGTTTTTGCCCCATATTCCCCGGGATCAATTTCCCGGAGTATCACTTTGTGTAGCTCTCTATGCCGAGGCCGGGATCAGGGTTGTCGAGCTCGGAACCTGTGCCTTTGGTGAAAAAGATCCAAAAACCGGGGAAGTGCTTTATCCCGAACTGGAACTGGTCAGGATGACTATTCCCAGGCGGGTGTACACTAACAGTCATATCGAAGTAGTAGCTCAAAGCGTAATAGATCTCTACAAGAACAGGAAATCTCTCAGGGGGTACAAGCTAATCTATGAAGCCCCGGTTCTGCGTCATTTCACCTGTCGTTTTGAACCGCTGTAGTTTTAATCGATAATTCACCTAATATTTAAAAAAAGGAGAATGTGACATGAAATATGATTTCAGTAAGTATGTTGATGTTCCCGGACCATATTTGTCCGATCCCGTAGGTTTTTTTGTTCCGAAAAAAGCCTGGGTTGAACAGAGGAAATGGGATATTCCCGATGTTTTTGTAGTTAAAGTTGCACCGGTCGGCGCTTTTATTACCGTTGAAGACAACCCCAATCAAAAACTGAAAAATGAAGAAATACGCGATGAAGTTTTGGAGTGTATCGAGGCCGGGGCCTGTGCTTTTCATGTGCATGTCAGGGACGAAAAAGGAGATCACTGTCTCGATGTCAGGCATTACCACGATGTGATTGATCCTATCAAGGAAAAATATGACGATAAAGTGCTTGTCTGCGGCTGTCCTGAGGGCGGTAAAACTATTGAAGAATCAACGTTTCCCCTGGTCGAGTTCAGGGGAATCATGGAAACAGCGCCTATTACAGTAACCACAGTTAACCTGACCGGAGAAGTGCTGGCCTGCACCAATGCCCAAATGGTCCAGGCTCACGTCGAAATAATGCAGGATGTCGGCTGTGTTCCCGAAATTGTTCTGCATAATGTTGGCGATATCTCACTGGCCAAAAGATGGCTGATCGATACAGGGCTCCTTAAAAAACCCTATTCCTTTAGAATCGCGATGGGTAATCCAGGTTGGGGTTACATCGAAGATCAATTTTCAATGATTGAGCTTTTACCCTTTGTATTTAAAGAGCTAAAAAAAATAGATCCTGATTGTGCCATCATGGTTGATATGGCCGGAAGGGCCAGCCTGCATATAGTAACCCTGGCCATGCTTCTTGGCGCTTACGGGGCCAGGGTTGGCATGGAAGATTCTCTCTACACTTATCCTCATAAGGATGAAAAAATATCTTCGAACAGGCTTATTGTTGAAAAAACTGTTGCTATTGCCGAAGCGTTGGGTCGCAAAAGAGGAACTGCCGACGATTACAGGCGTTTTATCGGGATTAAGTAGCTTTAGAGTAAGCTATTATCTAACTGACGGTCTTTATTACCGGGCTTTATAAGCCGGTTAAAATGAACGGCATAAACTAAAAATAGAAAGGAAGTGTTTAAAGCCGATAAAGAAGTTGCATTAAAGTTTTGTTTCTATGTGAAGAGTATAGGGAGGTGTTATTTTGGCTGAGAAGTATGATCTGGTCGTTGTCGGGGCCGGTAATGGAGGATTGATGGCTGCCTGCCGTGCCTCGCTAATGGGGTTGAAAACCCTTGTGATTGAAAAGCATAACCTTCCCGGTGGATGCGCTACCAGTTTCAGGCGTGGCCGGTTCGAGTTTGAGGCGTCGCTACACGAGGTAACCGATTTTGGCCAGGGAGCAGCTCGCGGGCAGTTAGGTTATCTGTTTGATGAACTGGGGATTGAGGTGGAATGGCTCTCAATACCTGATGCATACCGTATTGTAGTAGCTGGTGAAAAGGGTGTCGAACTTGATGCCACGGTACCGCACGGCAGGGATAAATTTTTTGCTGCCATGGAAGAAAAATGTCCAGGTTGCACTCCTGCCCTTAACCGCTTTTTTGAGGCATGTAGCGAGATTGACCAGGGATTGATGTATCTTGGAATGAGCCAGGGCAAGCCTGACCCCGAAGTGTTGCGTACCCGGTATGAAAATTTCACCCGCCTGGCCGGGGCAACAGTTATGGAAGCCTGGAGAGAGCTTGAAATACCCCGGTGCTGTATTGATATTATGAGCGCTTACTGGCCTTACCAGGGAGGTGATCTCGAAACCCTCGATGCAGTCCGTTACTTTAAAATGCTGCAGGGTTACTATACCGATGGCGCTTACATCCCAAAACTGCGCTCTCACCAGATTTCCACCGCTGTTGAAAAACGTGCCAGGCAGCTCGGCTGTGATTTCTGGTATAACCGCGAAGTGGTCAGGATCATTACCGATAAAGGTAGGATCTCCGGTGTGGTTACCAAAGACGGAGAAACGGTTCAAACCAATCACGTTATCTCCAATGTTTTCCCCAATGTGCTTTACAGCAGAATGCTGGATAATCCGTCCCTCGTTCCGGAGTATGAATTAAAGAAGGCCAACGCGCGCGCCTTCGGAGGCAGGGGATATACTGCCCTGTTAGGGTTGGATAAATCACCTGAAGAGCTGGGCATTAAAGATTATGCCGTTTTCATCAGTACTTCAGCGGATAGCGGAGAGATGTACCGTAACTGTTTTTCCCGCGAGACTAACGATAACTTTGCGGCTACCTGTCTTAATATAGTTAACCCGGCAGCCAGCCCGGAAGGCACAACTCATTTTTGCATTACCTGTTTATTTACTGCAGAAGGCTGGGCCGATGTAACTCCTGAAAACTATTACAGGATCAAGCGCGACTATACCATGAACCTGATCGACAGGTATGAAAACACCATGGGCATAAAAATTAAAGACTGCATTGAAGAAATTGCCATAGCCACACCGGTAACATTTGCCCGTTACCTGGGTTCACCACAGGGCGCAATTTATGGTTATTTTTCCGACCGCTGGGACGGCATGATGGCCAGGCTCTTTTCTGAAGGCATGGAGCAGACGATCCCCGGTTTGAGATTTGTGGGCAGTCATGGAGTGCGTCTGTCCGGGTACCTGCCGACCTATACATCAGGAGATATCGCGGCCAGGCAAACTATGGGCGATATTGCGGGAGGTCGAAAATAATGAGTAAAGATATCGGTCAGTACCTAAAAAAACTGGATATTAATGCTTTCGATGAAATGATTCCCAGGCGCAGAAGTGTCATTAATTCTGCCAGCCCGGAATTACCTCAAAGTGACTTTAATGCTAACCGCGTAGCTCGGGCACTTCATCCCGAGGTTCAATACCTGCTGGTCAGTGAAATTATTGATCATGCAGGGGATGTAAAAAGCTTCCTGCTTGAACCTGCTCCTGGCACCGATACCGCTGCCCTGGCCTATTTCCGCGCCGGGCAGTATATCAGCATAAAGTTAAGAATCGGTGACTCCGTTATTACCCGACCCTATTCTGTCAGCTCTTCTCCTGCTGAAGCGCTTAAGAACAAGTATACTCTGACAATAAAACGCCTGGAAGATGGATTCGCATCTAGCTACATTTTCGATCACTGGCAGGTTGGAACCGTGGTGGAAGCATCCGGGCCGCAGGGCGAATTTGTTTACGAGCCGCTCCGTGATGCAAATAATCTTGTTGCGCTTGCCGGTGGAAGCGGCATTACTCCCGTTTATTCATTAGCCCAGGCTATTGCCGATGGTACCGAAGAAGCTACCCTGACTATTCTTTACGGGAGCAGGAAAACAGATCAGATTATTTTTAAAGAAGAGCTGGATAACCTTGCTGCGACATGCGGCAAGATCAATGTTGTTCATGTAATCAGCGATGAAGAAGAAACAAAAGGATGTGAAAAAGGTTTCATAACTGCCGAGTTGATCAAGAAATATGCGCCTGACTCTGACTATTCTATCTTTGTCAGCGGTCCGGCTGCCATGTATGAATTTCTCGATCAGGAGTTGGCCAAACTCGGGCTGCCCCGTCGACGCATTCGCTACGAAGTATTTGGCGAGTACAAAAACCCTGAACAAGATCCCGCCTTTCCAGCCGATGCGGCAGGCAAAACATTTCAGTTGCAGGTTGATATGCACGGCAGTAAAAAAACTGTCACTGCGAAAAGCGGGGAGAGCATGTTGGTTGCCATGGAAAGAGCAGGTATTGAAGTCCCCAGTATTTGCCGCAGCGGTGAGTGTGGTTTTTGCCGCTCCCGGCTGGTCAGCGGCTCTCACTATGTTCCTGAGCGGCTTGATTACCGCCGTATGGCTGATGTTGAAAATAACTTTATCCATCCCTGCTGCACATTTGCAACCGGGGACGGGCATATTCGGGTTGCCAGCGATGAAGGAGATATTAAACGGGGTACTATGGATCAGCGGAAGAAGAAAGTGGGCCTGATTATGACCCTGATTATGTCCATCATGATGGGTATTGTGGCAACTATTATTTCCCGCAGTGGTATGCCGCCGCAGGCCCTGGCCACAGCACCACCACTTCCGGCTATGATGTTCAGCAATGTCTTAATGTCCCTGGTTGTCGGAATTATTATCTGGTTGATTATTCCTTCGGCCAGGTGGGGCAACGCGCTTGTAGCTAAAGCAAAAGCGCTGCCGGGGACATTTAAGTTTACTGCCCTGAACTGCCTGCCTATTTCGGCGGTAAATTCGGTGATTATCAGCATGGTGGTTAGTTTTATCAATGTCAGCCAGAGCCACGCCCAGATACCGGCTGCATTTGCCCCGCCGCTCGGTGCCATGTGGTTTGGCGCCTGGATTAAGATGCTGCCGGTGATGCTTATTATAGCCTACATAACAGCAATAATTGTATCGCCTCTGGTGGTTAAATGGGCAAAAATGCCTGCAGGTCCGCCTGTAAAAAAATAGCCGACGCAGCAAGAAATGTATTCTGATCTTACAGGTATTAATAAAAATGAAAGGAGGCGCCTTAATGTTAGCTCCAAACCATTATTTTCCTCCATTTTCCGAAGAGGAATTCCAAAGGCGCTATCTCATTCTTAAAGAAGAAATGAAAAAGGCAGATCTAGACTGCCTGGTTATTTACGGTTCAGTATCCCTGGGTGGCAATGATTCCGGCCAGGTCAATGCTCAGTACCTGTCCAATTTTGCCGGAGTTGGCTATACTTATGTTGTTTTCCCGCGTGAAGAGGCTCCCACCCTGCATATTAATGTGCCACTGCATGCCCAAAATGCCCGCGATATCGGTTACATCCAGGATGTCCGGGGTGGCAGCCATATTGAAATATCGGTCTGTGAAAGGTTAAATGAGCTGGACCTGAAAAAGGGTAATATCGGCATAGTCGGACCGGGAGTTACTCACTTTATGCCCTGCACCCTTCCCTACGAACATTATACACGTCTGCTTGAGCAATTCCCGGAAGCGCAGTTTGTTAATGTGAGCGAATGGTATGAAAGTATCCGCGCTATAAAAAGTGCGGAAGAAATAAAACTGATCGAAAGAGCGGCTGCTCTTAATGACCTCTGCCATGAAGAAATAGTCCATGCTACCCGGCCGGGTGTTAGCCATGCCCAGCTTCGCCGCATAGTTGAAGAAGTATCTTTCATGCACAAGGGAAACTACTGCATGATGCATCTCGGCTCCTGGCCCATGACCGATCAAAGCTGGCCTTATGCCGATTTTTGGCCAACTGAGCGCACAGTTGAAGAAGGGCATTTGCTAATGACCGAGATGCCTGTCGGTTACGGCATGTATTATACCAAGCTGATGGGTACCTATTTCTTGGGTGAGCCGACAAAGGAATACCGGCAAATGTTCGAACTGGCCGCCTCGGTTCATAAACAGGTTGTTGATCAGCTGAAGCCGGGTATGAAGGGCAGTGATGTAGACAGGTTTATGACTCCTTTCAGGGAAGCAGGTTTCATGGCTTCTCACCTGGTATCGGGCTGGTGTAATTACAACTCACTTCCTTTTGTCGGTCAGACAAATCCCGAATTTCCCAGCAAACAGCCTCAATCACATCTTGATTATGTCTTTAAGCCTGGCCTTTGCATCCAGATTATGGCTTATCCCATGGCACCGGGCTTCAGGGCGGCGCTGTGGGTTGGCAGCACCTGTCTCTTCACAGAAGACGGGTTGAAAGAACTTAACAAGTATCCGGTCAGGGAACTGAAGGTTATTTAGACGGTAAGTTAAAAGGTCATTTACCCGGGACCCTGGTTTCCAGGGTTCCGGGTCCTGTGTTAAACCGGTCCAACAGGTTATCTATATTTATAGTGAGTTTAAATTGCCAGGAGCAGTTTCTGGCAGGCGAAAGGGTTGAAGAAAATGTGTCAATGGACAATTGATGTACTGTTTTATGGCAAGGTCAGGGGCCCAGGCGATTTTATCATAGCCGATTCCGGATTAGGCGAACAGGAATTTGATGTGCCTTACCTGGGTTTTTTGCTGCGTTCCGGCGACCAGAAAGTGCTGGTGGACAACGGCATGAGAGAAGATTTTATAATTGATGGTAAAGCCTGGGGCGGCTTTCCTGCCGTGGGCGGAAAAACATTCGTCTCTGATTCCCTCAGCAAACACGGCCTTCTCCCGGGTGATATTCAGACAGTAATTTATACCCATCTTCACAATGATCACGCCGGAAATTGCGATCTGTTCCCCGGCGCGAAACATATATTTCAAAAAGATGAATGGAAGAACCTGTGCGCCCCCATACCTGCACAAAAAATACGCAGAGATTTCGATACAAGTGTTATTCCGTTGTTTGAGAAGCTCGATACTACAATGATTGATGGAGATATAGAAATTTTTCCTGGTATCAATGTATACAAGGCACCTGGTCATTCCCTGGGGAGCCAACTGGTTACAGTTAAAACCGCCAATGGTATCAAGGTTATTCTGGGTGACCTCTGTAACACTTACTCACACATTTTTCCTGAATGTCCTGAGTTTACAGATCTTGAAGGTAATGTCCATAAAATTAAAACCAACGTTGAAAAATACGGACCGGCAATTCCCTCACCGATGATTTATGATTATTTTGCCTTTTATGATTCAGTTTACAAGGCGAAAGTGCTGGCACAGTGGAAAATTGAAAATGTGCTACCCGGGCATGAAACGGCGCTGGTCAAAGATTTCCATAAGTAACTGCCTGCTTTCAGCCCATTTCAGCAGGCCTGCGCCTGGGCAACCTCGCAATGAGTGGGGGTGAGTTCTTTTTTTCCTTAATTACTGTCACCTTTGCTCACGATCGTTGCGTGCAAAAGGGCAACGCATCAACTGCGGGTCTCCGCTTAGGCTCCCCTTACGATAAGCTCATCCGGAGCTTTCGACGGCGGCCGACCTCCGTGTCGGCCGGCCTGCTCCAACCCTTGTTTCAGCTGCCCTTTTTGCTACTCTCTCTATGTTCGCGCCAGGTGAGCAGTAATTTTGCATACAGCTGGTTCAACTAAAATATATGTATGTTGCTTTTAAACTGTTTTGAGTAATCGAGTAAACAAACAGTCTGCCGTTGCTGCCGGTAACCTTAAGCGAACATAAAGCGAGCGCCGGCAGGTGCCGGTGAAGTGAAGCCGTGAGCAGGCCGGCCGACACGGAGGTCGGCCGCTGAGTGCTGAGCCACGGACGGCGAATCACGAAGAAAGTCAAAGCGAGGGGTTGAAACTGAACCGTTGCAATGACGCGCAGAGCGACCCGTGAGCTGTGGTTACTGCAGCAACCCATCCCCCCGGTTAAGCAGTAAATTTGCATACAGCTGCTTCAACTGATTGGTTTATATTTGGCTTAGAAACTGGTTTGAGTTATCTTACGCACACCCAGCTTTCCGTTGCTGCCGGTAACCTTAAGCGAACATAAAGCGAGCGCCCCCCATTTCATGATATACTGAAAATGGCATAAACCAAGAAAAGAACTCAGGGAGAAGATATCTAAATGCAGGAATTAATCTACAAGCGAATCAGCAAAGAACTAAACATCCCCGAAAGCAAAGTGAAACAAACTGCATCGCTGCTTGACGAAGGCAATACCGTTCCCTTCATTGCCCGCTATCGTAAGGAAATGACCGGCGGCTTAAGCGACGAGGAAGTAAGATTGCTGCAGGAAAAATTAACTCATTACCGCAACCTGGAAGAACGTCGTCAGGAAGTATTACGTTTAATAGAAGCCCAGGAATTGCTCACACCGGAGCTGCAGAAAGAAATTGAAAAAGCAGTAACAGTAACCGAACTGGATGACCTTTACAGGCCCTACCGGCCGAAGAGGCGCACCAGGGCCTCGGTAGCCCGGGATAAAGGTCTGGAACCACTTGCAATGGCCGTTCTTGAAGGAAAAATAAACCCTGCTGCCGAAGCGGAAGCTTATCTCGATCCCGAAAAAGAATTACCCGACAGCGGTTTAGTGCTGCAGGGTGTTTCTGATATCATCGCCGAAATTATATCCGACGATGCCGCAGTGCGTAAAAGCCTGCGCAGTTTTTTTAAACGTTACGGCGAAGCGGATATTAATACAAAAGGTGATTCTGAGGATAAAAGGTATGATGATTATGCCGGTTACAGGGAACCCCTGGCTAAAATAAAATCTCACCGCGTTTTGGCAGTAAACAGGGGAGTGCGGGAAAAAGCCCTTGATTTGAAGATTAACGTTGATGAAGAAAAAGCAAATAACTTGATAGCAGATCAATATATTAATGATCAGCAGAATGAAGACTGCCGGGCACTGATAACAAGTGCTGCCAAAGATGGCTTTAATCGTTTGATTCACCCTTCACTGGAAAGAGAAGTCTGGCAGGGTTTGCTTGAAAAAGCAGTAGAGGGAGCCCTTATAGTATTCAGGGAAAACCTCAAGAAGCGTCTTCTCGTTCCTCCCATGCATAACAGGAGGGTTATGGGCTGGGACCCCGGCTTCCGGACAGGCTGCAAGCTGGCTTGTGTATCAGAAACCGGATCGCTGCTTGAAACCGCAGCGGTATTTCCCACCGCACCCAAAAACGATACTGCCGGAGCAACAACTGCTGTCTTGAAGCTGCTGGAAAAACATAATATAGACTGTATTGCCATTGGTAACGGTACCGCTTCGCGTGAAAGCGAAGCTTTTGTCGCCGAATTAATCAGGGATAAAAAGCCCAACCTTGAATATACAATAGTAAATGAAGCCGGGGCCAGCGTTTACTCTGCTTCAAAAATTGCCCAGAAAGAATTTCCATCGCTTGATGTGGCGGAACGCAGTGCGGTATCCATAGCCCGCAGGCTGCAGGATCCCCTGGCAGAACTGGTTAAAATTGATCCGAAAGCGATCGGCGTTGGACAGTATCAGCATGATATGCCTGCCAAAGAACTTGACAAGGCGCTTGATGGCACGGTGGAAAACTGTGTAAACAGTGTTGGTGTGGAACTGAACAGTGCTTCTGCCCCCTTACTGGCCCATGTTGCCGGAATTAACTCTGCTGTTGCTACCAGGATAGTTGAATACCGGGAAAAGCAGGGAGCTTTCAAAGCACGTGACGAACTCCACCAGGTTACCGGGTTGGGGCCAAAAGTATTTAAACAGTGCGCCGGCTTTTTACGCCTGCCGGGCAGTGATAATTACCTTGAACGAAGCGCTGTTCACCCTGAGTCTTATGAACTGGCTGGTAAAATCATGGCTGAACTATCGATCGAGCCGGAAAATTTAGGTTCACCGGATATCATTCCCGGCCTGACGGAAGATGAACTTGACGATCTGGCCCGGCACCTTGAGGCCGGTGCACCGACTATCCGTGATATTATCGATGAGTTCCGGCGCCCCGGCCGCGACCCCCGGGAAAATCTGCCGAAACCGGTTTTCCTGAAGACAGTTACCGAACTCGATGATCTCGAACCGGGTATGGTTATGATGGGTGTTGTGCGTAATATTGTTGATTTCGGCGCCTTTATTGATATCGGCGTGCACCAGGACGGGCTGGTGCACATCTCTGAGATTGCAGAACGATTTATTAAACATCCTCTTGAAGTTCTACAGATAGAAGAAGTGGTAAACGTGAAGATTCTTTCCATCGATCGCGAACGCAACCGGATTGCCCTTTCCATTAAACAGGCATTAAAGTAAAAGGGCAGGATGCTAAATAATACAAGGAGGAAAAGTGTAAATGGACAGGATATTTTTTAATGGAGTAGTGCTCACAGGTGATGCTCAATCTCCGCGGGTGGATGCTGTAGCTGTGAGGGATGGCTCTATTGCGGCCGTTGGCGGAAACGATCAAATCACTTCGCTCAGGAATGGTGAGACAGAGATGATTGATCTCGGCGGTCGGTTAACTCTGCCGGGTTTTAATGATAGCCACCTGCACCTGATCGGTTATGCCACCAACCGCAGTAAGGTTGATTTAAGCCGCTGCGAAAGCATCGAAGAAGTAGTGCAGCAGATCAAAGAGTTTATAAAGAAAAACCAGGTTCCCGACGGTGAGTGGATCTTTGGCTGGGGTTGGAACCACAGCTTGTTTAAAGAAAAAAAGATGCCTGACCGGCGTGATCTTGACCGTGCTTCAACAACTCACTGTCTGGCTATGATGCGCACCTGCTGTCATATACTGGCTGTTAATACCCGGGCCCTGGAAAAGGCGGGAATCGAAAACAACCCCCCCACCCTTGAAGGGGGTAAAGTCGAAACTGATAGCTCCGGTGTTTCTACGGGCGTCTTGAAAGAAAAAGCTATGAACCTGGTTCTCGATTTAATCCCACCCTTTGATGTTGAAGCCCTGAAAGACCTGATCCTGGCTGCCGGTCGTGATTTTGCCGCAGCCGGTTTAACCTCCGTTCAGACAGACGATCTGGCTGCTCTCGGCAGTGATCTGCTTCCGCAGTTAGTTGAAGCTTACCGCCTGCTTGAAGCGGAAGGGACACTGCCCCTGAGGATTAATCTGCAGCCCCTGCTGATGAAAATCGGAGAGCTGGAACGCTTTATTGAAATGGGTTACCATGCCTACGAAGGCAGTGATTTTTTTAGAATAGGACCTCTCAAGCTGCTGTCTGATGGATCTCTCGGCGGAAAAACCGCTTTTTTGAACAGTCCGTATGAGGGAGAAGATAATAACAGGGGTGTGCCTGTTCTTAGCCGGGAAGAAATCAGTGAACTGGTCAACCTGGCCCATAAAAACGGAATGCAGGTTGCTTCGCATGCCATAGGCGACGCTTCAATTGAAATGGTCCTTGAAACATATCGCGAAGCGAACCGTCTTTATCCGCGGCGCGATCCCCGTTTCCGGGTTGTTCATGCATCGATAACCAGTCCAAAAGCTCTCGAAATGTTTAGCGAACTTAATGCCCTGGCCGATATTCAACCTTCCTTTACGGCATCCGATCATGCCTATATCGACCAGAACCTGGGGACAGAGCGGGCCTCCTGGTCTTATCGCTGGAAGGATTTTATTAAAAAGGGTATTGCCATGGGTGGGGGTTCGGATTGTCCTGTTGAAAGCTACAAGCCTTTATCCGGTATATCAGTTGCCGTAACCAGGCAGGATCAGAAAGGTGAGCCGGCCGGCGGTTGGTACCCGGAACAGCGTCTTGAACTGGGTGAAGCGCTCAGCATTTATACCATGGGCTCTGCCTACTGTACTTTTGAAGAAAAGACCAAGGGCAGTATCAGCCCCGGTAAACTTGCTGATCTGGTTGTTACAGCTGAAAATATTACTGCTGTCGACCCCTTTGAGATAAAAGATGTTGAAATAGCTATGACCATTGTAAATGGTAATATTGTTTATGACAGCAGTAAATAAAGCCGGCGGAGGGATGCCATGTACCTTATACTAGCGGTTAATCCGGGTTCCACCTCTACCAAGCTGGGTCTCTTTGAAGACGATGTCTGCCTTTTCAGGGAAACCCTGCGCCATTCAGAAAAAGAGACGGCTCCCGATCTGCCCCGCGACACCCAGGCCGCGTTCAGGCGTAAGGCGCTGCTGGCTTTCCTGGAGGAAAAACAGGTTGAGCCTGCTTCCCTGTCCGCCCTGGTTGCCCGTGGTGGTTTACTGAAACCTTTGCAATCAGGCACCTACGAAGTCAACGATAACCTCTACGACGATCTGATTAAGGGCCGTTATGGCTGGCATGCTTCCAACCTCGGTTCAATAATTACCCTACCCCTGGGAAGACAATATGCGCTGCCTGTTTTTACCGTCGATCCGGTTACTGTGGATGAATTTGAAACAGAAGCCCGTTATTCGGGCCTGAAGGGGCTGCCCCGCCTCAGTATGTCACATGCTCTCAATATGAAAGCCATGGCCAGGCGTTCTGCAGCCGCGGCAGGCAAAACTTACCGTGAGTTGAACCTTGTTGTCGCCCATCTCGGTAGCGGCATATCTGTCTCTGCTCACCGCCGGGGGAAGATGATTGACGTTAACAATGCCAACGAGGAAGGGCCGTTTTCCCTGGAACGCTGTGGAACTCTTCCGGCGCTTGGGCTTGTCCGACTCTGTTACAGTGGCAGCTACAGCCAGGAAGAAATGATTCGCCTGGTTACTGCCCAGGGTGGTATTTACTCTTACCTGGGTACCAAGGATTTTACCCTGGTTGAAGAAATGATGGCTTCCGGCAGTGAAGAGGCCATCGGGCCGGCCGGGGCTATTGCCTACCAGGTTGCCAAGGAAATTGGGGCGATGGCCGCCGTACTTGGCGGAAAAGTCGACCGGATAGTAATCACCGGTGGTATGGCTAACGCCGCAGAATTTGTTAAAATGATTACCGACAGGGTTTCATTTATTGCCCCTGTTGACATAATGCCCGGGGAAGAAGAACTTGAAGCCCTGGCGGCAGGAGCCCTGAGGGTTTTACGCGGGCAGGATAAAGCATTAAAGTATTGATCACTATTTAGAGAACAGCCTTATTTCCGCAGCCGGGGAACTGTATCAAACAGCGGCTCCGGGTATGAAGGCCAGGGGAGTGAAGCCAGGTGTCATTTGAAAACTTTTACCAGGTTATTGAAGCTGTTAAAGAAATGCCGTCCTGCCGGCTCTGTGTTGCTGCAGCCAATGAAGAAGCGGTGCTGGAAGCCGTAAGAGACAGCCGCAGGGAGGGACTGGTTGATTATACCCTGATCGGCCCGGAGGAAAAAATATGGCGCATGGCCATGACTGTCAGTTTAAACCTGCAGGGTATCGAAATAATCGACATCAGCGACCCGGTTGAGGCAGCCAACAGAGCGGTCCGGGAAGTAGCCGAAGGGCGGGCCGATATCCTGATGAAAGGCATGGTGAACAGCGCAGATTTTTTGAGGGCTGTGCTTAACCCCGATGGCGGGATGCGTCGCGACCGTATTCTCAGCCACCTGGCCATTTATGAAATCCCCGGTTACTACCGCTTGATCTATATGACCGATGGTGGCTTAAATGTCAGCCCCAACCTGGATCAAAAAAAGGCGATAATAAAGAATGCCATCGAGTTTTTACATTCCGTAGGCATCCACGAACCGGCAGTTGCCATTTTGTCAGCCAACGAAAAAGTGGATCCCCGGGTACAGGCAACCGTAGACGCCAGTGAGCTGCGGGCAATTGCCGCCGAGGAATTTAAAGGTGCCCGGGTTGATGGCCCCACTCCCCTTGATGTGGCAGTCAGCTATGAAGCGGCCCTGCACAAGGGCATAGACAGCCCCATCGCCGGCAAGGCAGACCTGCTGGTAGCGCCTAACATTGAAGCGGGCAACCTGCTCGGCAAGGCAATTATTTATTTTGCCGGCGGAAGGATGGCCGGCCTGGTCCTGGGCGCCTCACGCCCGGTAATATTAACCTCGCGCAATGAACCGCCAATGGGTAAAATGGCTTCTATTGCCCTTGCTGCTTATTCGGTTGCCAGAAACAAGTAAAAAAGGAGGGGTTTAACCCCTCCTTTGAATATTGTCTGCTTCAGCGTGGCTCATTCATCTAAATAAACCTTGTTATTACTGTCATCGGTTTCGTAAAAGAGTTCGGTCTGAGGATCAAGATCGTAAGCGACCAGCCAGAGGTAGTCGCCGCGAGGATCTGGTGTGAAAGTATGGCTGAATCGTGAGTATAAAAGATCCGGTGTAAGAAGCGTTACCGTGGCAGTGGTTACCGGCACTCCTGTATTTTCCATGTAAACAAGTAGATCATGAAGCCCTTCCGAAAAATCAAAACTGCCTTCATCATTGCTGAAAACTCCAAACCTGAAAGTTTCCAGGCCCAGGCTGCCGTTCGTAATATCATAACCGTACCAAAAATCGTAAGGAGTAAAGAGGGGTGTATATTTTTCGGAAAATACAACCAGGTCAAGATCTGCTTCGCTATCCCATTCCAGCATGGCTACCAGCGGGGCATCAAGGTATAAATCAAGGATCTTCACCTCGTTTGCATCAGCATCAACCAGCAGGGCAAACCACTGGTCGTAGGGCGGGGTATACCACATCTCCTCGACAAAAAATGTTTCGCTTCCTCCGTCCGGGTAATAAACATCAAGCCTTGCTTCGACTGCTCCATGTCCCTCTGCCGGTTCCGGCCCGTAATAATAGACTGATACAATATAGCGTCCCTGACCGTAGTCCTGTGAAGTTCCTTGATCGATGTAATTATACTCGGTGAAGGCAAACCATTCTTCTCCCTGCTCTCCCCGGGTGATATCAGGACTGTCCCCGAGGAACGAAGCTGCTTCGAGAAACTCAAAATCATCGGTCCAGATCTCCAGGTCCAGATCGGCATCACCTTCCCACGACAGCACCACGGCCAGTTCACCGGGGCGATGTTCGAAGTAGGCTACGGTCTGTTGTGCCGATCCGTGGCCGAATACCTCGGCAATGCCCATAGGCTGCCCCTGGTTGGCCAGCATGTTGTGAACCATATCGATCGGAACGGCAAAATTCAGATTTTGCCCGGTCATGTAAGTTAATGTATTCACCCCGATCACTTCTCCACGCATATTCATCAGGGGTCCGCCGCTGCTGCCCTTGGAAATCGGGGCCGTAGTCTGGATATGATCATAATCAAAATCTTCCAGGCGGCGGTAAAGGGTGCTGATAATACCATCTGAAACAGTTTTTTTCAAGCCTTCAGGGTTACCCATGGCGATAACCTGCTCTCCCAGGCGGGCATCCTCCACGCTTCCGGCCAGAACAAGCGGGGTGAGGCCTGAGGCATCAACTTTTAAAACAGCCAGATCCCAGTTTTCATTGTATGCAAGCACCTGTATATCTTCGTACACCTGCCCATTAATCTCGATCAGCACGCTTGTTGCCCCGTCCAAAACGTGGTAATTGGTGACTATAACCCCGTTTTCACTGACAACAAAACCGGAACCGAACCAGTAATAGTCGCCATAAAAATCGTCGGAAGCTTCAATGTAGGCAATGCTCGGACCGGCCAGCTCTGCCAGGTCGGCAATGCTGTATTCAACAACAGTTGGTTCAGGTTCGATTGGTTCTTCAGCCTGATCGCCGCACCCTGAAAGGTTAAAAACCAGGATCAAGCTGATTGCCAAAACAGTTATCAGAAGCCGGGTTGAAAATCGGTTATCATTTTTCATTGCTGACACTCCTTTGAGTAGCCTGATCCGGGTTGTCCGGACAAGAGAAGGCAGGATTTATAGAGCAAAACTGCACTTAACACATTTTACCATGCACGGCCAGCCAGATACAAGGAGGGTTTTGCGAAGTTTCCTCGACGCGATGTTCCTCCCCGGCCGGGATCAAAACCCAGTCTCCGGCCTCCATTACCAGGGAACGCCCGTTTTTCCAGGCCAGACTGGCTTTGCCCTGCAGCAGGGCAACCCACTCATCCCTTTCCTGCTTATACCAGAACCCTTCAGGTGAGGCCTGCCCGGTTGAGACAATTCTTTCAATTGCTATTCCGCGGTCTGGGAATAATAGTTCGGCTTCTTCCCGTTCGTGACTAAGCCGCTCGAGTTTATATAAATTCATCTTTCAGCATTCACCTCTTTGGCATATAATATCGTTAAGCATTAGCCGGGCCAGGAGGGCCTGTTGCCCCGGTTCGTATGTATTTGCTTTCAACAGCTTAAATTCTAAAAATAGAGTAATAATCCTGCCGGTAAAAGGAGGAGCTTGAATCAAATGAATGAAAAAACAAAGGCAGGACGGATCTCCCCGTCGGAAAACTGGCTTTATTATAACGGAACAATCTATACAGCCGATGAAAATGATTCAGTTGTAGAAGCCCTGGTTGTCAGCGATGGGATAATAAAGTATGCCGGCAGCCTGATCGAAGCGCGCCGGGTTATAACCGAGCCTTATGAAGAAATAAACCTTGAAGGCAGGATGCTGCTGCCCGGCTTTATAGACGGCCACCTTCACCCCCCGGGACGGGCCCTGGTTGAACTGTTCAATATTTCCCTTTACGAAGCCAGTGATTTGGTGGATCTGTCTGAACGGGTCAGTTCTTTTATCCAGAAGCATCCGGGTAGGGATATCTATTATGGTGAAGGCTTCTCACTCGGATTATTCAGCGGTTCAGAAGTTTCACTCGGCCCGTCTAAAGAGCGCCTCGATCGAATTTGTTCGGATAAACCGGTAGTATTATACTCTTCCGACTGCCACCTGGCCTGGCTAAACAGCAAAGCCCTGGAACAGTTCGGCATAGATAAAAATACAATTTCCCCCGCGGGAGGGGTAGTTGAACGCGATCCTGAAAGCGGTGAACCGCTCGGCGCTTTAAAAGAAGCAGCCATGCAGCTGATTCCCCGGCAGCAATTTAGCTTGAGCCAGATTAAAGAAGCAATGCTCACTTTCCAGGCCTACCTGCACAGCCTGGGTTACACCGGCATTTTTGCCGCTTCCATAACCGAGCCCCCTCCCCTTGAACTTTACCGGGAACTGGCGGATAGCGGTGAGCTCAAACTGCACATTGCCAGCAGTGCATCCCTGCAGCCCGGAGACGATTTGGCTGAGAAAATAGAGCAGATCAACGCTGATCGCTTAGAATACAGTTACGGAAGTCATCAACTGACTGCGGTAAAAATATTTGCTGATGGTGTAGTCGAGGGAGCAACCGCCTACCTGAAAGAACCGTATCATCCTGCAGCTGGAAAGGCCCCGGGCTACCGTGGGGAACTACTTTGGTCAACGGATAAGCTGGCTGCAGCCATCGCGTTGGCCAACAGGGCATCTCTGCAGGTTCACATTCACTCTATTGGTGACGCCGCAACCGGTGTGGTGCTCGATGCTTTTGAAAAAGCTGCCGCGGGCAAACCTTCTGATACCTGTCGTAATACCATAACCCACCTTCAGCTGGTGGCCCCTGAAGATATCAGGCGTTTTGCCAGGCTTGGGGTCATTGCTGCTGTACAGCCTTACTGGCACTGTAAAGAACCCGATTGGTGGGAAGCGGTTGATCAGCTCATGCTGGGCGAAAGAGCTGAAAGTGAATATCCCCTTGCTGCTTTTATTAAGGCCGGGGTTAAAGTAGTTTCATCATCCGATCACCCGGTTACACCCGTGCCCAATCCCTTTATGGCAATCAGGGCAGGAATGACCCGCAACCTTTATGATGAAGAAAAATATGGGCTGCCCCTGCTCGAAAATCCAGATGATCCCCGCTGGCTGCTTGGTAAAAACGAAAGGGCTACCCTTACGGAAATGCTGCGGAGCTTTACCATAAACGGAGCCTGTGCAATATTCCGTGAAAACCAGACCGGTTCTCTCGAAGCAGGTAAGCAGGCGGATATGATCATAATAGATCGGGATCTTTTCGCTGTTGACCCGCTCGAAGCGGGGCGTGCATCTGTCCTGGCTACTTTTTATAAAGGCAGGCTGGTCTACAGGGCGGATAATTATTCCTGGCAGCGTTAGAATCATTTCTAAATTATTTGAGAAGCAGTATAATTGGCAGAGCAGCAGGATAAGTGAGGAATAGTCCATTGAAAACAGCTAAAAAAAGCCTGGTAGTTTTTATATTTATCATCCTGATTCTGATCGGCCTGGTTTTCCAGTTTTCGCTGATTGCCGGCCAGACCGTGCTGAGCAGCAGTTATTACCGTGAACTGATCGACAATACCGGGCTTCCTGCTTCCCTGCACAAGGCACTGCAGGCGGAACTGCTTCGGGAAGCATCGGATATTCTACCCGGCAAACTGGCCTCCATTGCTGTGAGGGCAATATCCATGGTTTTCGATCAGGCCTGGGTGGAAGAGCAGTTCCTTGTTGTTAGTGATCATTACCTCGACTATATCAGGGGAAAGAAAGATTCGCCTCAATTGAACCTGGACCTGCGGGGAAAAAAAGAAGAACTGAGAGTGGTTATTGTCTCTGCCCTGGAGATGATCCCCGGGCAGTTTGTCGACATAATCGGCCTAAACTCTTCTGACCCGGAAGAGCTTGCTTCAAACCTGCTGTCAGTTCTGCCGCTGCCTGATACTGTTCAATTCGGGCAGCTTTTTACCCTGAGAGGCGAAAGCGGCCGACTGGTTCGTTATCTGGAAGCAGCCCGTTTTTATCGCCCCTATTTTACCTGCCTGCCTGTTTTCTTTTTCTTTATCTTATTTCTAATCCTGCGCGGCCTTTCCGGAACGGCAGGCGCGCTGAAGTGGTTCGGGGGGGCAGCGCTGATTTCCGGGGTTATCTTTTCACTTGCCCTGCAGTTAATCCGTTCTTATTACATCAAAAACCTTGCTGCTGCTCTTGTTCTAGGCAGCTTCATAGATCCCGAACTGTTTTATACTGTTCTCAGACATCTGATCGACAGGGCAGCCGCGCTTTCGCTCTATTACGCCCTGGCCGGAGTGCTGATTATGCTTGCCGGCGGCATAATCTTCTGGATTTCCTCTTTTGCCGGCAAAAAAGGTGACGCCCGCTAATGTTATTACCGGCAATCCCGGTAAGTCAGGTACGAACTCTCCTGTGTTATAATTATTATGTAACCTACCGCTCTTTACCGGTAATCATGGGAGGTTTACAATGAACCTGCCTCAGCTCGCTGTCAAACGTCCGGTGGCAACATCGACAATTCTTGTTTTAATACTTGTGATTGGCCTGGTCAGTCTTTACCAGAGCCCGCTTGATCTATTGCCCGATATTCAGCCCCCGGTCCTGGCCGTTATTACAGTCTTTCCCGGCAGTTCACCCCAGGAGACACTCGAACTGGTAACCAAGCCGATTGAAGATGCCGTGGCTGCTGTCAGCGGCTTAACCGGTATTACGTCATTTTCTGAGGAAAACCTCTCACTCATTGTGCTCAGCCTCGACTGGGGTATGGACGTAAAACGCCTGCGTGAAGATATCGGGGTGCGCATGGAACTGCTTTCCTTCCCAGACGGTGTTCAGCGCCCTGTACTGCTTGAATTTGATCCGACCCTGCTGCCGATCATGCAGATTTCAGCCAGCGGTGCTGATGATCCGGTCAGCCTGACCGCCTGGCTCGAGGATAATGCCATACCCCGTCTTGAATCTCTGACCGGGGTTGCCAGCGTGCAGATCGAGGGAGGAGCGCAGGAAGACCTTTTCATCAGGATTTCACCCGAGCAAATGGCTGCCTATGAAGTATCTTTTGAGCAGATAGCCGGCATAATCCGGGCCAGCCTGGTTGATCTTCCTGCCGGCATAATCGATCTCGGAGATCGTCAGGTGCGCATCCGTTTCCTGGGCCGTTTCGAGGATTATTCCATGCTTGAAGATTTGATTGTTGGCTTTAAGGTTGACCAGGATAAGCTGGAAGAGATGCTTGGTGAAGAAATCGATATAAACCTGAACCAGGCTTTAGCCGGAAGGGGCGATCTGTTTTCCGGTTTTGCAGGCGGGCCGGGAGAAGTGCCGGTGAGGGAAGTCTATTGGGACGACATTTTTGATTTTTCCGGGGGTTCCGTCACGGAAACGGAACTTTCCCTGCCCCTTACCGGGCAGTGGCGGCAAGACGAAGATGAACTCGATGCTATTCTTTTCCTCTTAACTGTTAATCCTGCCATCGAATATGATCGCTCTTCAGCCAGTTTAAAATTTAACTTTTCCACCCTGGGCAGGCTTAATTTGCCTGGCAGTGCAGCCCGGCTGGCGGATGTCTGGCTGCCGGCGCAGGCAGTCTGGGACGATGGTTACCTGATTATTCCCCTTGATCAGGCTAGGATTGATAGTTACTCCCTCACGGCAGAACAGCTGGATGCGCTTGCCGCGGAAAACCCGCTTGTTGCCAGGGCAAACCCCAACCATGTTTTGCTGACCTTACGGGAAAATTGGGATTCAACCCGCCGGGAGCCGCTCTTATCCATTCCCGACTACGGGGCCTGGTTGGAAAACATGCAGCAGCAGGTCGACCGGGGAATCGGCAGCGCTTCACGGCAGCTGGAAGAAGGTTTAACCGATCTGGCTATTGCCATGGTTCTCAGCTCTATCTCTCCGGGCAGTTCACCTTACGGTGATTTTGATTTTGATGACGATTTTCCCATTGTTCCAATATCGCTCGATATGCTCGGCGAAGTAAGGCTGGATATCTATGAACCAACCATGTTTAGCCGCTATAATCAACAGCCGAGTATCAGCATGTCCATTCAGAAGGAGGGAGGGGCCAATACAGTTTTGGTCGCCCGGCAGGTTCGGGACGAACTCGATCGCCTGATGAATGAAAACGTGTCAGACACCGCGGGGGTAACTTATAACACTATTTTCGACCAGGCCGAAGAGATTGAAAGGGCCCTGGCCGATCTGGCCCTGTCCCTGGTTGGCGGAGCCTTTCTGGCTATAGCTGTATTAATTCTTTTTCTCAAAAACTGGCGAACAACCATGTTTATAGCAATTAGCATTCCTGCGGCGGTTATCACCACCTTTACCCTGCTCTATTTTACCGATATAACTATCAACCTGATGACCCTGGGCGGCCTGGCTCTGGCTGCCGGTATGCTGGTTGATAACGCCATCGTAGTCAGTGAAAATATATTTCGCCACTTTCAGATGGGTAAAAAACCTGCAGATGCGGCCATTGAAGGTGCTGCTGAAGTCTCCGGGGCGATAACCGCCTCAACCCTGACCACTATTTCGGTTTTCTTCCCGGTTGTTTTCTTGAGCGGCCTGGCCGGGCAGCTATTCTGGGAATTTGCTCTTACTGTCGCCTGTGCTATCCTCGCTTCCCTGGTTATGGCCTTAACCGTAATACCCCTCTTGGCTTCCCGCTCCCTGGGTGTTAAGCAAATAGAAAAAAAAGCAGGTCAATCTGGAAAGCGCCGTCTGCCCGAATACCGCCACCTGGTTGGAATGGCTGTTCAGCATCCCTGGTGGGTGTTAATTCTGGCCCTGCTCTTTGTTGGTATTGGAGTTTACGGTTACTTTACCCTGGGTAGTGAGCTATTCCCCTCTCCGGATGAGTCAGCCTTTACCATCGATGTTAATCTGCCGCCGGGCAGCACCCTTGATTCCACAGATAACCTGGTCAGGAGTTTTGAACAGATCCTGGCGGAGAAGGAAGAAATTACATCGATTTCCAGCAGCGTGGGCAGTTCCGGGTTTATGGGCCTGGCCAGGGGTGGGGGAGCATCTAACCGCGGACGGATCAGGGTGGAGGTTGCGCCTGCATACTTCGGCGAGCTTGATCTGATCATTGAAGAAAGCAGGGCAGATATGGAAAAATTGCAGGGTGACGCCCAGCTTAATTTTTCAAAACTCTCCCTGCTGGAGTCTGCCGGGCTGGAGACTTCACTCGACCTGGTCCTGAGCGGTAGTAACCTGGTCAGGGTAATCGAACTAACCGGCGAAGCAGTTGACCTTCTTGCCGCGCATCCCGATTTCACCGATGTAACCTCTTCTCTTGAAGATAGCCGCCCGGAAGTTCATGTGCTCCTTGATCACGGCCTGGCTTTGCAAAAGGGGGTAACCCTGGTTCAGGTTGCCACAGCAGTGCGTCAGGCGCTGGAAGGTATCCCGGTCAGCCGGATCGAAACAGGAGAAGGAATATTAAATATCGTTCTCGGTTACAGCAAGGCGGAGATAAAAACTCTCGACGATCTAACAAATATTGGCTTTTACTCACCGGGTGGGGAATACCTGAGGCTCGAGCAGGTCGCCGAGCTGCGCGAGGCGTTCGGACCCCAGAGTATTCCCCGTGAAAACCAGCAGGTTGTCGGCAGAATTTCTATTAACTACAGTAACCTCGATCTCGGCACTGCTACCGATGAAGCGTTTACCCTGCTGGAAGAAATGAACCTGCCCGAAGGTTATAAATTTAACGTTTCCGGCAGTTCAGACATCATGGGAGATGTTCTCTCCGAGCTGCGCCTGGTTTTAATCGTGGCTTCCCTGCTGGTTTACCTGGTGATGGCCGCCCAGTTCGAATCTCTGCTTCACCCCTTTATTATTGTTTGCAGCCTGCCCCTGGCTTATACCGGTGCAGTGATCGGCCTGATTATCACCGGTAATAATGTCAGTGTTCCGGCTCTGATCGGGGTGGTTGTCCTATCGGGAATTTTGGTTAACGATGGAATTATCATGGTCGACTTTATCAATCAGCAGAGAAGAATTCACGGCCTGCCTCTCCGGGAGGCCATTATCGAGGGGGCTTCAGCCCGCCTGAGGCCAATTTTAATGACCACTGCAACTACCGTGTTGGGATTGGTTCCCCTGGCAATCGGTTTTGGGGAAGGAAGTCAGCTGCAGGCGCCGATGGCCGTTACAATTATCGGGGGGCAGATTACCGGCACCCTGCTGCTCCTGCTGGCCATACCCTCAATATACAGGGTTTTAACCGGGGAAACAAAAACGACCGGGGCAGATCTTTCTGCCGCCCCGGGCGAAGTAATTATACAAAGAGAAGAACCTTTAAGAATTAAGCGTTCTTCCGGGTTATTCTTTCGCTTACTTATCATACTGATCGTGGCAGCCCTCGTAATTGCAATTGCTTTAACTGCCGGCCAGGATTGGCTCAACATCATACACTAGTTTTATCACCGGTCTCCTGGTAATTGACTTTTATGAGATGAGGGCTTTACCGATTTCCCTGCCGTAAACTTTGCAGGCTTCAACAGCTTCCTGGTCGGGATTCCACATCATTCTCAGCCCTTCCTTGTTGATCAGCCCAAAACCTGCCTCTTCCAGTAAGCCGTTAAGCACTTTTACCGATTCGCCGCTCCATCCATAGCAGCCAAATGCAGCGCCTTTTTTCTGCTTGAACTGCAGGCCTTTAGCCAGATCCATTAAAGCTGCAATCGAATGAAGAATACCCTTGTTAACTGTCGGCGAACCGAGAATCAGGGCTTTTGACTTGAATATTTCGGTAATAATATCATTTGTATCAGAACGGGCTGCGTTGAATAACTTAATGGTTACAGAGTTATTGGCATCCTTGATGCCCGAGGCTATTGCTTCCGCAGCTTTCCGGGTACCGTCCCACATAGTATCGTAAACAACTGTTACCTGGTTCTCCTGGTAATCATCGGCCCATTCAGCATATTTGTTGACAATCTGCAGCGGATCATCGCGCCATATAACCCCGTGGCTGGGGCAGATCAGGTCAACCGGCAGGTTCAGACCTACTACTTCTTTTATCTTGGCCGTGACCAGTTTGCTGAAAGGAGTAAGAATGTTGGCATAGTACTTAATCGCTTCCGCGTAGAGTTCGCACTGGTCGACCAGGTCGTTATACATCAGCTCGGTGGCGTAGTGCTGGCCGAAGGCATCGTTGGGGAAAAGAATGTTATCCCCGGTCAGGTAACAGAACATGCTGTCCGGCCAGTGCAGTAATTTTGCCTCGACAAAAATTAACTCCTTGCCTCCGCCCAGGTCCAGCTTGTCGCCGGTTTTCACCGTCTGGAAATTCCAATCTTCATGGAATTGGCCGCGCAGTGATTTTACCCCGGCGGCGGTACAGTAAACGGGGGTCCCCGGTATTTCGCGTAGCAGTTCGGGCAGGGCCCCGCTGTGGTCAACCTCGCCGTGGTTGGCCACTATGTAATCAATATCTTTTAAATCAATTTCCTTTTTCAGGTTGGCTACAAATTCTTCGGCAAAAGGTTTCCATACAGTATCGATCAATACTGTTTTATCCTTGCCCCGTACCAGGTAAGCGTTGTAGCTGCTTCCCCTGTGAGCGCTTAATTCCTCCCCGTGGAATTTGCGCAGCTCCCAGTCAATCTTTCCGACCCAAGTTACATTTTCCTTCACTTTGAAAGCCATTCCTGAATCCTCCTTCAAATAATTTTTAAGACCTGATCATTACCAGCATCATTTTGAAACGATCCACCGCTTTGAGGGCATGAGGTTCATTGGCCGGCATAATAATCATTTCACCTTCGGAAAGCAGGTGCGGTTTTCCCGAAATAGTAACCTCTGCCCGCCCATCAGCGATATAGACCAGGGCGTCAAAAGGAGCCGTATGTTCGCTCAGCCCCTGTCCCCGGTCAAAGGCAAATAAAGTAACCGTTCCCGTATCTTTCTTCAAAACTTCCCTGCTGACCACTGCACCTTCCTGGTAATCGGCCAGCGCTTTAATTTCTCCTGCTTTTGCAATCAATTCGCTTTCCATCATTATACCTCCTGCATATTAATTATATACCTAACTATATTAGTTAAGTATATAATATCACAGTTTTATTTTCAGGGCAATAAATTATTAAAAGTGCAGGAACTGGTGCTGTTATTGTCAAAGAGAACATGTTAAAGGTAAAATAGTAATATTATATGAAGAGTTGGAGTGATCGGTTATGCAGGGACGTAAAGTGTTTATTATTGTTTTAATTGTTGTAGCAGTTCTTGCTGTTGCCATTATACCTTTCCTGAACCGGATTAGTACCACGTCAGAATCGTTCAGCGGGGGAGAAGACCGCATTGTGGTGATTACCCTGTCGGGAACTATCCAGGAATCGGCGGCGGGAAGTTTTATTTACGGGGGAGGAATTTCTCCACGCCTGGTTTACAGCCAGCTCAAGCAAGCTGCCGATGATCTAAGCATCAAGGGTGTGGTGCTCAGGGTCGACAGTTCGGGCGGTTCAATTGCCGCTTCCCAGGAGATAGCGGCCATGGTTCGCAACTTTGAAAAACCGGTTGTGGTCTCCATGGGTGACATGGCTGCATCGGGAGGTTATTACATCTCTGCCCCGGCGCAGGCGATAGTGGCTCAACCGGGGACGATGACCGGTTCAATCGGGGTAATCAGCACCCTGATGAATACGGACGGCCTTTACGAAATGCTTGGCATTGAAGTGGAAACCTTTAAGTCGGGCGAGCATAAAGATATGTTTAGCCGGACCCTCACCGAAGAAGAGCGCGAAATCATGCAGGAAATTTCCGATGTGGCTTACGACCAGTTTATCCGTGATGTGGCAGCGGATCGCGATCTGCCGGTAGAGTCGGTCAGAAGATTGGCAACCGGTCAGCTTTACATGGGATCGCAGGCCCTCGAACTGGGCCTTGTCGATCGTCTTGGCGGCCTGGAGGAGGCGATCGATTACCTGGCGGAGCTCAATGGTTTTGAAAAACCGGTCCGCTATGAATTTCCCCAGCCGTCTATGTTTACCCAGCTTTTCGAGTTTGGCTACCGGGTTGTGGCTGCTTTTGAAAAAACAGCGCTCGGCCCCGAAGTGATCCTGCTCGATCTGCTGCGCGAGGGAATAGCTCCCGATATACGCTACCAGCTGCGTTAGATATAATAGAATGAAGCTAAAATAGAATGGGAGGTTATCGCTTGGGAGATAAAATACTCGAATGGCTGTCTGGTGTATTTACCCATCCGGCCAAAACTTTAAATGAGATTTCCGCGGCCAGGCCTCTGGGCTGGGCCCTGCTGATATTTTTGGGAGTAGCCCTGCTGAATGCCCTTTCCAGTTCGGCTAACCTGCAAACCGAAGAAGTGCTTGATCAGTTCATGTTCACCACCGGCCTGACTATCAGCACTCCGCTGATGATCGTCGGTACACTGGTTATTGCTATTCTTTACCTGTTTATTTCAACCGGTATCATTCACCCTCTGGCCCGTTTATTCAAGGGAACAGGTGGTTACGGTGGTATGCTTTCGGCCTTTGCTTTTGCCTCATTTCCCCAGATAATCGCAGCCCCGGTAAATGTGTTGACCGGTTTCATCGGTATGGCCGGGTCGATCCTGGGTGGGCTGATCACCTTCGGCCTCTCTGTCTGGGTTTTGGTCCTTCAGGTTATTGCCGTCAGGGAGAGTCACCAGCTGACAACCGGGATGTCTATCCTGGTTTACCTGATCTATTTCCTGATCGTGGTGGTTATACCGCTGGCCCTGATCATCGGGCTGGTTGCATACTTTATATTTATCTAGGGTAACTCTTCATCATCGGGCAGCAGCAGTTCGTCGAGGGGCTTCAACTCTTCCACCACCCAGTTGAAAGCTCCTTCCCTGCTGGCCTTGTATGCGGCAGGTGCCGCTTCACTGATGATCTGTTGGACAATATTACGAACTTCTTCTTCATCTCCGTTGAACCTCGCTTTTCTTGCCTCGACCAGCGCCCGGTGGATTTTTTTCTTCAGGGTTTGTTTTTCTCCGGGGCTCAGCGGTTTGTCATCGTAATTTCCTGTCATGATAACACCTTCAGTGCAATGTGATATATTAATTATATAGTCAGGCTATTAACTTAACAACAAAGCCGGTATTTAAACGGCTCGGAAAGGATGAAACAACGTCGGAGATATTGAAGAAGATCGCGCTCTAATTGATGAAATAAACCGCAAGTATGAACAGGCCGGCCGGGAAGAGCCCCCGGACGATTACCGCCGCGGAAGGGTTATTGCTGTAAAAGCTGTTGCCCTGGGCCTGGCCGTTCTTTTTGTCGTAACCCTTACTGCCAGGTGGCTCTCTTTATTTACCGGGCCTGCTTTTAACTTTCTGCGGGAATCGTGGAGTCTTTCCTCTGATCCCCTGGTCGGTGAGCTGTCCCTTGCCGTGGTGCGCCTGCAGGTCAGTAGTACCTCAACAGCGCCCCAGGGGGAACTGGGCGGCAGCGGTTTCAATATATCTCCCCGGGGGCTGGTTGTAACAAACCGGCACCTGGTTGAAGATGCTTCGCTGATCAGGGTTTCATTTCCCGAACAAGGTACATTTATTGCCAGCGAATGGTATGTCAGTGAGCAGGCCGACCTGGCCTTGATTCCCCTTGATTCTTCCGACCTGCCGGTTTTAACTCTGGCTGATGATTCACTCCTTCCAGGCGATGAACTGCTGGTTATCGGTAACCCCCTCCAGTATACCCGTATTGCCAACAGGGGAACTCTGGCCGGCTACAGGCAGACCGGGGACGGCTCCGGTCGGTCAATGGTTATCGCTGCTGAAATATACCCGGGTAACAGCGGCAGCCCGGTTTTTAACCGGGCTGGTGAAGTGATCGGAGTTGTTTTTGCTACTATCCGCGGTGAAGATGCAGCAGAGTCTCTCGGCCTTGCCATTCCTGTCGAAACACTTAAAGAATTGCTTGCCGAAGCAGCATTAAATCAGTGAAGATTGAGTTCTTCGAAGTAGGGTGCCAGTTTATCGGCATCAATCTTGCCGTGGCCGAGGCCGATTGCCCTGCCGAAAGAGATAACATGGCTGCCTCCATTCCCGTCCGTTTTATTTCCCACCTGGGTCCGGCTGCAATTCCTGAGACTGTTGTTTAAAGCCCTGTAACTTTCGATCAGGCTTTTTTCACAGCGTTCGAATGAGAACAGACTATCTCTGGTCGGCTCGGAACCGGCCGGCTCACCGGAATAAACCACGGTCAGGTTTCTCCCCTGTTCCTTGGCTGTGAATAAAGCCCTGTCGGCCTGCCTGATCAGTTCATCGTGATCGGCTGCCCGCCCGGGTGACGATGATATGCCGATAGACAGGGTTAAAGATGTTTGTGAGCCTGCAGCTGCCGGCATTTTGCATTGTTTATAATGCTCTCCCAGCCGGCCTGCGATCAGGGCAGTTTCTTCAGCAGAAGTATCGGGAAGGATGATTACAAACTCATCTCCCCCGTAGCGGCAGACAATATCGCTGAGCCTGGTTTCCCTGTCCAGAAAAGCGGCAGTTTTTTTCAGGGCCTGGTCGCCCATAATATGCCCGTTCTGGTCGTTATACTGTTTAAATTTATCGAGATCGATAAAGGCAAGGCTGACCTCAGTTTTTGTTCTTCTGGCCCTGGAAAGTTCCTCCTCGAGACGCTGGTGAAAATAGCGGTGGTTGTATACCTGGGTCAGCGAATCGGTAGCCGAAAGCCAGCGCAGGTTCTGCTGGCCGGCCAGCTCTTTTTTACGCCAGAAAAAGATTACGGTTGCCCCGGCTGCCGAATATAGCAGCACCAGCAGCAGTGCTGTTAAAACGGTTGAAGATATCTGCTCATCTGAAAAAAGTGTTGCTGCTGCTGCAGACAGGTTAAGGGCCATCCCTGCCGCCAGCCCATTTACCCCGAAGTGGTAAGCTAATAAAATAGCGGCAATGGCCACGCCCGGGATCAGGCCGACCAGTGCTGATTCGGTTGCTGAAAATAAAGGCAGCAGGTATAAAAACACAACTCCGCAAATTGCCGCTGCAGCAGCATACAGGATGCCTTTCAGATGGCGGAAGCGCCCCGAAATTAAAGCAGCCGTTCTGTTGTTCTGTTCTCCCTGGTAAGTTGTCATCACGATGCCCTCCACTGGTTATTTGTATAAATGATACTAACCGGCATCTTTCTCTCCTAATTATTATCGGCTCTTTCGCTGGTAATTTAAGTAACAAAAATAAAAAACCCCGAAAATATTTCCGGGGTTTTGCTTAACCTGGTTTAAAAAGATTATGCAGGGCAAAGACTATTCAACAATCTTGTAACCCTTATCTTCAAGTTTGGCGCGGATATCTTCGACATCGTCTGTTTTCAGGCGCAGGATCAGGTTGGCCCCGCCTTCACTCTTGCGTACCACAACTACACTGATAATATTAATGCCCATGCTGCTGATTGTCTCGGCTATTTTACCGAGAACGCCGATATCATCTTCAACGGCGATAGCCAGCCTGGCCCCGGAATAATCAAACCCGAATACATCGATAAATGCTTTAAAAAGATCACTTTCGGTTATCAGGCCCATCAGTTTGCCCTGTTGTTCTACAAGCAGCGTCCCTATTTTATTTTCTCTCATGATTACCGCTGCCTGTTCAATAACAGTATCAGGGGTAACAGAAACAATATCTTTAGTCATTACTTCTTTAATCTTAATCTTGGGGTAAAGGTAATTAATTTCATGAATGGAGAGGCTGGTGGCCGGTGAAGGAGAAGCCTTCAGCAGGTCCTGGTTGGTAACCAGGCCGACAATTTTTCCGTTTTGCAGGACCGGCAGCCTTCTAATCGAATGGTTATCCATTAACTCGAGGGCATGTCCGACAGAATCTTCCGGGCCAATTGTAACAGGGTTGATAGACATGTAATCGCGCACAAACATTTTATAACCTCCCTATTTATCTTTTCGGCAGCTGGTAAAAAAACTATCCAGAGCGGTAAGCTATATTTCTTTTCCACCCTCAGGGTCAAAATCCTGCTTTTGCAGCAGGCAATCGACTGTTTTTCATTTCCATTATAAATCAAAACCACCCCATCCAGCAATGCCGATCCGGTTGAATATAAGCAACTAAATAGGATTAGTGGCAGGAATGAAGCTGCTGCAGTCGAATCATTAAGAAAGTTTACAAACAAAACGCGGGAAGGAGCTTATTACCATGCAACATGAAAAGTATGTTGGGGCCCCGCTTCGTGGACGGGACGGACAGGCCAAGGTGCGGGGCCGTTTGCATTACCTTGGCGACAGGCTGATGCCGCATATGCTGCATGCAGCCCTGGTGGTCAGTCCGCATGCTCATGCGCTGATCCGGAAGGTTGATCTCTCTTCGGCTCTGAAAGCTCCCGGGGTGAGAGCCGTTCTTACCGGTGAAGATATCCCGGGCAACATCGGCATTTACCTGGGTGATAAACCCCCGCTGGCCCGTAAGAAGGTGAGGCACTACGGGGAACCGGTTGCCGCGGTTGTTGCCGACAGTGAGGATCAGGCGCGTGCCGCTCTGGACCTGGTCAGGGTGGAGTACGAGCAGCTGCCGGTGGTTCGCACCCCGTCCGAAGCGCTTGCTGACGATGCCCCTCTTCTTCATGAAGAGATGGAACAATACAGCCACATACCGGCAATCATGCCCGAGCCGGGCAGTAATATTGCCAACCGCACCAAAATCCGCAAGGGCGACCCGGAAGCAGGTTTTGGAGCCTCCCAAACCATAATTGAAGAATCGTTCAGTTTTCCGCCCGGTGACCATGTGGCCATGGAAACAAGAGCCTCAACAGCGGAAATCCAGGATGACGGTCAGGTAATAATACATTCAACCACCCAGGCCCCTTTTGTTGTCCGCAGTCTCCTGGCCGCGGCTTTTAACCTGCCTGCCGGGCAAATTACTGTTATCACATATCCTCTGGGTGGAGGTTTTGGCGGAAAAGCGGGTATCCAGCTGGAAGGCCTTGCTTACCTGCTTTCAAAGGCAGTCGATGGCCGCCCGGTTCGCCTGGTAAACAGCCGTGAAAACGATCTTGTTTCCTCACCGGGTCGCACAGGGCTGGAGGCGAAAGTAAAACTGGGCTGCTCAATCGACGGTCTGCTGCAGGCGGCGGAAATCCATTACTTTTTCGATAGCGGAGCCTATGCTGATTATGCCGTGAATATAAGCAGGGCAGCGGCAATTGCCTGCACCGGGCCCTACCGGCTGCTCAATGTAAGTTGTGATTCGCTATGCGTTTATACCAACCATCCTTTTGCTACCGCATATCGGGGCTTCGGTCACATCGAGCTGGCCTATGCTATGGAAAGAGCGATTGATTTACTGGCCGAAAAAGCCGGTTTTGACCCCCTTGAATTTCGCTTGCTTAATGCCATTAAGGCGGGCGATACCACTCCAACCTGCAGCCCCATGGATGCCAATACAGGTGATCTGCGGAGCTGCCTGAAAAAAGTAGCCACCTTAATTGAGTGGGACCAGGGGGCCCGCCGGGTTATGCCTGACGGTAAAGTCAGGGGTAAAGGTGTCTCAGTATTCTGGAAAGCCCCGGCTATGCCCACCAATGCCGATGGCGGGGCAATTCTTACCTTTAACGAAGACGGAACAGTAAACCTGCACTGCGGAATCATCGATATGGGACAGGGAACGAAAACCGCCCTGGCCCAGATTCTGGCTGAAAAGCTGGGTATTACTCCCGAACAGGTACACGTTGTCGATGAAGTTAACACCAGGGTTGCTCCTCACGACTGGGCAACAGCGGCCAGCCGCAGCCTGTTCATGATTGGACGAGCCCTGCTGGAAGCTGCTGATGATGCAATCAGGCAGTTGAAAAGAACCGCTTCAATCGTCCTGCACTGTCCGCCAAATGATCTGGCCGTTGGCGGGGGGCGGGTTTACCTTGCTGACGAACCGGAAATAAGCTTGCCGATGAGCGAGGTTGCGCTGGGTTATATGTATCCCGAAGGCCAGGCAATCGAAGGGCAGGTAATCGGTGTGGGTCGGTATATTTCGCGCCGCCTCACCGCCATTGATCCCGAAACCGGAGCAGGGCGGCCTGCCCTTGAATGGACCATGGGCGCCCAGGGTGTAGAAGTGGAACTGGATCCTACCGACGGCACTTACCGGGTTCTGCAGGCTGCCTGCGTTATGGATGTCGGCCGGGTAATCAATCCCTTCCTGGCGCGCGGCCAAATTGTCGGCGGTATGTCGATGGGGCTTGGCTATGCAGGTTGGGAAGGTTTTACCCTCAACAGGCAGGGCCGGGTAGTTAACGACAACCTGCGCGGTTATAAGATTCTGCGCTTTGGCGAAGAACCACAATATAAAGTAGACTTTGTTGAAACCCCGCAGCGCGACGGACCCTTCTGTGCCCGGGGCCTTGGCGAACAGGGTGTATTGGGTATGCCCGGAGCTTTGGCAGGGTCGCTTTCGCGTGCGCTGGGCAGACCGCTTAACAGGCTGCCCCTGACTCCGCAGTATATCTGGGAAACGGGAGAGGAGGCTGCAAAGTGATTCCCTTTGATTTTCAGTATTATGCACCGGAAAGCATCGAGGAAGCGGTTGACCTTTATACCACCCTTGATCAAGAAGACAGGAATCCGCTCTATTACGGCGGAGGAACAGAAATAATCTCTTTCGGTCGCCAATCAAAGATCAGCACCGGGGCGGTTATTGATTTAAAAAATATTCCGGAATCAGTTGCCTGGCAGCCCGGAAAAGATACCCTCAAAGTCGGCGCTGCCCTGTCCCTCAGTTTCCTGACGGAACAGGAACAATTTCCCCTGCTGGCCGGGGTGGCGCGTCCTGTTGCCGATCGCACCGTGCGCAACCGTCTGACCCTGGGCGGCAATATCTGCGGCCGTTTGCCCTACCGCGAAGCGCTGCTTCCATTTCTGCTCGGCGATGCCAGGGCGGTGCTGGCCGGACCGGAAGGCAGCCGCACAGTAGAACTGATGCAGCTCTTTAATAAAAGGATGCTCCTGGAAAAAGGAGAATTTTTAGTTCAGCTGCTGGTTCCCAATGCTGCCCTGCAAGCTGCCTGGTGGCATAAAAGGCGTGAAAAACACGGGCCGGTAGATTACCCCCTGGTTCACCTGGCCTTAATGCGGTTGAACGGGCTTCTCACTGCTGCAGTCAGCGGTCTCTGTGCCTTTCCTTTCAGGGAAGCAGCCCTGGAAGACCTGCTGAATGACAGCTCCCTGACTAACAGTGAAAAGGTTGAAAAATCCCTTTCCCTGCTTCCGGGTAAGGTCCGTGATGACGACCTTGCCTCCGCCGCTTACCGGGAAAGACTCTGGCGGATCGACCTGGAGCAGGCACTTGAAGAAATGGAGGGAGTGCGATGAGTAAAGCATATAAACGGGAAAGTGAAATTATCCTGACGGTTAACGGCGAAGAGCGCCGGGTTATCGTGCGCCCTTCTGAAACCCTGTTAAGGGTGCTGCGTGAAAAACTGGGTCTGACCGGGCCCAAACCTGGTTGTGAGAACGGCGACTGTGGAGCCTGTACTGTTCTGCTGGACGGGCTGCCGGTTAAATCGTGCCTGGTTCTCGCCGTTGAGGCGGTGGGGCGCACGGTTACCACCGTTGAAGGGCTTAAAGATACGGCAATTCAACAGGCATTTCGGGAAGAGGGAGGTTTCCAGTGTGGCTACTGCACTTCCGGGTTCCTGGTCAATGCCTACGCATTACTGGAAAAGCACCCTGCTGCTTCGGATGTGACAACCCGTGAGTGGCTTGAAAGTAACCTCTGCCGCTGCACCGGTTATGAGGGAATCAGCCGCTCCGTTACGAGGGCGAAAGAACTGCTTAAATGATCGTGGTTCTGGAGGGTAGAACTTTACAAGCGATCACAAGAAACATTTTGCTGATTGATTAAAATAACTGGTTGCCTTTAAAAAACGGGGGTCTAATACTCCCGTTTTTTTTGCCCGGTGCTTTCTGTCACAGACGTCCGACGGGCTGGTTAAAGTGTCTATCTATACTCTCTATTGCGTCTATTCCCGGCAAGGTGGAATTTGTCAAACAACGGCAGGATTAATACAGTCAAAACGAGAATAAGAATAAGTCTGTTAATCACAGCCGGGGATTACATAATATCAGTTTAACAACAGTGGTAAGGGGAGTGATTTCGTGGAAGAACAACTCAAAGCAGTGTTTGCTTCCTACAAGGGGGAGAAGAATGAGCTGATTCCTGTTCTGCAGGATGTTCAGGAAGAGCTCGGTTACCTGCCCGAGGAAGCGATGCAAAGGGTGGCCCGTTTTGTGCGGGTTCCCGAAAGCAAGGTTTTTGGTGTGGCAACTTTTTACGCCCGTTTTCACCTTAACCCCCGGGGCAAGCATATAGTTCGCCTCTGCTGCGGCACAGCCTGTCACGTCCGTGGAGCAAAAAAAGTGGCTGACAAGGTTAAAGATGTTTTAAAAATCGGTGTCGGCGAAACTACCGGGGATATGAAATTCACCTATGAAGAGGTTGCCTGTATCGGTGCCTGCGGGCTGGCCCCCGTGATGACCATCGATGAAAAAACTTTCGGCAAGCTTAATCCCGATAAAACAAGGGATATCATCGAAAAATTTGATCCTGAACCGGAAGGAGGACAGGATTAAATGCAACATTTTATAGATCACTGCTGTGAAAAATGTTTTAACAGCAAGGAAAAACCGTGCGAGCAGTTCGTAGAGTGCTGCCTGGAAGGGCCACTCTGTCATGAAAGTGAAGAATGCAAAGAGGCGCGGCAGCAAATAACCGACAGGTATTCGCACAGCCCCCTGTTCCGGGAGCAATAACTATTTCCCGGGCAAAATTGATAAACGAAAGGAGCGATAAACACTTTGTATGAGAGACATATTCTAATCTGTGCCGGAACGGGCTGTATCTCCTCAGGAGCCCTTGAAGTTAAGGAAGCCCTGATCGAAGAGCTCGAAAAGCACGGTTTAACCGATAAAGTGCGGATAATCATGTCTGGCTGCCACGGTTTCTGTGAAAAAGGCCCCATCTTTATTGTCTATCCCGAAGATGTTTTTTACTGCGGGGTGCAGCCCGAAGATGTAAAGGAAATTGTCGAAGAATACCTGCTTAAGGGCAACATGATTGAGCGCCTTCTCTACCATGACCCAATTAATGATGAAACTCATGTGTCGCATGACCAGATTATGTTCTATCACAAGCAACTGCGCCAGGCTTTACGCAACTG